>MDSV01107031.1_pt1 | contig 13023 bp, 10 predicted proteins | sample 810851 | NCBI WGS metagenome assembly MDSV01 (sample SAMN05326640, study PRJNA326480) | marine metagenome | isolation source: seawater | place: Atlantic Ocean: North East | collected 2012 | reverse complement strand
GGCGGGTAACGCGAGTAGCCTTTACGGTGAACAAGCCGTTTTGAGTACACTTGCCAGCTATCTAGTACTGCTACAAAAGTGTGATGTCGCAGATGCCTTGTCGCAGGCAAGGCAGCTTTGGGCACAGCGCGATAAAAGTTCAACGCCGTTTTAACCGTTCGGTACAATATCCGTTTAACTCCATCAAAGATCACACGTCCCGAGTTTTGGTCAGATAGTCTGTGTTAGCTGCCTACTAAATAGAAGCTTAACCGCGGGGGGCGTAAAACCCTATTGGTTGAGGAAAAATAGTCAATCGTCGCATTGACTTAATCGTTGCTATACGTGTTAATAGTATGAACAAGGTTTCCTAAAACGGTGTTATGCGAATATAAATACCATGTTAAACAAACGCATCATTGATGTCGCTTTTATAACAGACAGTCGCTTGGACGAGAAAAATATGCTCGAAACTACGCGTCATCCTAATAGTATGGTACTTACACAGCAGGGCACCGCTGTCGTAGCTGGTTTCATAAAAAATGCTGGGTGGTTAGCAACGTCGTATACGGAACAGCCGTTAGAAGATATAGAGGCTGACGCAGAGTTAAACGAGCAACTCGTTGAATACGAAGCGCGTCTAAAGCAGTCCCGGTTTCATCCGTAATTACTGTCAGTTTAGGCGTTGCAACGGTTGAATTTGCTAAAAACGATAGTTGAGCGCTCACAGCAATTCTGAATGCTGCTAATAAAGCCTTGTACGACGCCAAATCGAGTGGACGGAACTGCTGCGTATATACATCGCTTCCGTAGTCGAAGACCATTGCAAGCTTGAAACTTACCGCCTCTGATTTCAAAGAAAAGAGGCTTTTATTACAAAAAAATGCTTCAACGCTTTTACTTTATTTTATTTTCGTTAGTTTCTAAAAATTTTTCTTTCCTCTGCTATCTTTAATCAAAAACAAAAATAGCTTATCGCTTCAGGCACTAATCGTCACTAATTGTGTAATACCATATCTTACTTTAATTTGGGGAGCGCAAAGGGTTTGAGGGCTGAGCAGTGAGAGAAGCTTAGTTTATCAGGAGCACAGAATGTTTTTCAAAAATAAAGAGTTGCTAGCAGAGAACTCACGTTTGCAGAAGGAAATTGAGACATACCACACTGTTCAGGAAGAACTTCGCGAAGAAATGCTTTATATCGAGTTAAAACCTGACGGTAGAGTTAGCGCAATTAACGATTTATGTGTTCAGGCTACTGGCTACTCAGTCGCAGAATTAGAGGGAAAGTCTCTTGAAAGTATAATGAGTCAAAATGCGCTCAAAAAGCCCGCTGCACAGGATATGCTTGGTGCTATAAAAACGCATCGCCATTGGCACGGTGCGGTCAGCTTTCAGGATGCAAAAGGGCAAGAAATGTGGGTGCGAGGTATTGTGCAGCCCGTTGATGATGCGTATGGAAATGTAAAATATATTGCTTTCTACATGGCAGAGCAAACGCGAAACATCACTCAAAGCAACGAATTGCGCGATATGATTGCTGCACTTCACCGCTCATCCGCAGTTATTGAGTTTAATTTAGATGGAACGATAATAACAGCGAACGAAAACTTTCTTAGAGGTATGGGCTACTCGATAGAGCAGATAGAAGGTAAGCATCATAGGATTTTTTGTACAGAAGAAGAAGCTAATTCCGAAGAGTATAAACATTTCTGGCGCGATCTAGCCGCAGGGAAATTAGAGTCCGGAAGGTTTAAACGAATTGATAGTAGGGGAAACGAAGTTTGGTTAGAAGCGTCGTATAACCCTATCAGAAATGAAGACGGAAACCTTTATAAAGTGGTTAAGTTTGCTACTGTCATTACCGAACAAATGCAGAGAGAATTCGCCATTTCTGAAGCGGCAAACGTGGCGTTTAATATATCCCAAGAGACGGGAGAGCAGGCGCGCAAAGGTAACGAAGTACTTAATGCTACAGTGAAAGCAATGAATGAACTTACGACGCAGATGGGTAATGCTAGCGAAGGCATTAAAGACCTCGATGAGCAATCTCAGAAAGTGGCTGATTTGGTCAAAAGTATTAGCGGGATTGCTGACCAAACCAATTTACTTGCGCTGAACGCGGCTATTGAGGCTGCACGTGCGGGTGATCAAGGTAGAGGGTTTGCCGTCGTTGCCGACGAGGTTAGACAATTGGCTTCACGGACAAGTAGTGCAACTGAAGAAATAGTAAACGTGGTGGTTGAGAACAGAAAGCTCACGGAGAATGCGGTTCAGTTAATTGAGGCTGGGCAAGAAAAAGCTCGTGAAGCACTTGAATACTCAACGCAATCCGGCCAGGCAATGGAAGAGATCCAAGGCGGGGCCAATGAGGTGGTTAACGCCATCGGACAATTTACTAAACGTCTGTAGAACAGAGCGCCTACCTCTCGTATTGAGCTCATCTATCCATTCAGATTTATTCAATTGTGGTGCTTATTTAATCGCACCACGGTTGAACACCTCCCCCGTTTTGGTGCACCAAACCTCTCATTGTATTGTAACTACGCGCGCTTATTTTAAACTATTTATATAATTATCAAAGCTTTAAAATTTTGGCACGTTGACTGCAAACCTAAACGTGCAAAATAACGGTGCCGTATAAGGCAGCGAATGCGACACGGCTGCTTAGGCATCGTGAATGCAAAACATTTTCCATAGTGTGAATAAGAAAAATTATTGGGAATCAGTGGAGAGTAGTAGGGAAGCTCCAACTTCTCCTACATTTATGGCAAATGATAATAACAATAAAAAAGACGGTTTTATTAAGCTAAAGCTTTTATATAACCTCCCTTTAAGATGAGGTGTGTGAGCGGGAATTCCTGACTTACCAATAACAACTTGATGCGTTAGTAATTACTCCGATGTTACTAACACGGCAACGAAGCCCACCGTGCTAGACATGTAAATGTCTATAGCTGGTGGGTTTTTTTTTGGCTACGAGGAACACGTATGACTGGGTTAAAGACAACATCATTACTAAAACGCTTTAGAGCGGTGGGCGCAAACGTTTGTGCTGCACTTGTCGTTTCTGTAGCAACATTTTCAACATCTGTTTCAGCACAAGCGCCCGCAGTAGGATGGCCAGAGAAAGAAGAGCTGAAATTCGGTTTTATTAAACTGACAGATATGGCGCCGCTTGCTGTGGCGTATGAAAAAGGCTTTTTCGAAGATGAAGGGCTTTACGTCACATTAGAAGCGCAAGCTAACTGGAAAGTGCTGCTAGATCGGGTTATTGATGGCCAGCTAGATGGCGCTCACATGCTTGCCGGTCAACCAATTGGCGCGACTATTGGATTCGGTACGGAATCTCATGTAGTTACTGCGTTTAGCATGGACCTAAACGGCAATGGCATTACTGTATCAAACGAGATTTGGGAGAAAATGAAGGCGCACATTCCACAGGAAGATGGTAAGCCTGTACACCCAATAAAAGCTGATTATCTTAAACCGGTCGTTGATGAATACCGCAATGCCGGTAAACCTTTCAATATGGGCATGGTATTTCCTGTTTCTACCCACAACTACGAGCTACGTTATTGGCTAGCAGCAGGTGGCATTCACCCAGGTTACTACGCCCCTCACAAAGGTGATACCGCAGGCCAAATCGATGCACAAGCGCTATTGTCTGTCACACCACCACCACAGATGCCAGCGACAATGGAGGCGGGTACTATTTATGGATACTGCGTGGGTGAGCCATGGAACCAGCAAGCGGTATTTAAAGGCATTGGTGTACCTGTAATTACTGATTATGAAATCTGGAAAAACAACCCTGAAAAAGTGTTTGGTGTAAGCCAAGGTTGGGCTGACAAGTATCCAAATACTCACATACGTGTGGTAAAAGCCTTAATTCGTGCGGCAATGTGGTTGGATGAAAACGACAACGCTAACCGTCCTGAAGCAGTAAAAATTCTTGCTAAAAGCAACTACGTTGGCGCAGACGAAGACGTACTGGCTAACAGCATGACGGGCACCTTCGAATACGAAAAAGGCGACAAGCGTGACGTGCCAGACTTCAATGTATTCTTCCGCTACAACGCCACTTACCCCTACTACAGTGATGCAATTTGGTATCTCACACAAATGCGCCGCTGGGGACAAATTTCAGAAGCTAAGTCTGACGACTGGTACAAAGAAACGGCCAAAAAAGTCTACAAGCCAGAAGTTTATACCCAAGCTGCTAAAGCACTTATCGCTGAGGGTAAGGCAAAGGCTTCTGATTTCCCTGAGTTTAAAACGGAAACGGGTTATAAGCCGCCTCAGAGCGAGTTTATTGATGGCGTAACGTTTGATGGAAGCAAGCCTAACGCTTACTTAGAGCAATTTGATATTGGTCTTAAAGGCGACACTGTTCTGTAAGTGTTTCGTAATGTAGCCCCGTCCATCCAATGGTTAAGGCGGGGCATCCACAGCGCAATAGCGCACATTAAATATCAGGAGCAAGCAATGAGCAAGATGACAACTATTCTTCGCCTTCCATCATCGCCGTCAAACGCGAACTCTCTATTGAGTCGCTTATATCAATCCACGCCTGCGTTGTTGCTGCCTGTAATCGGCTTGCTGATGTTTCTGGTCATTTGGAATGGGGTTGCAAAAAGTATCGATACGTCGTTAGGCCAATTCCCGGGCCCTTCACAAGTGTTTGAGCAAGCGGGGACACTAGTCGACGAGCATGTCGCCCAGCGTGAAAAGGCAGGCGCGTTCTATCAACGCCAAGAGGAACGAAATGCAGCTCGTGTGGCGCAAGACCCTACTTATGAGCCGAAGGTACGAGACTTTACCGGTGCACCCACTTTCTTCGATCAAATTTGGACCAGCCTCTACACCGTTATGGTTGGATTTTTTATTGCATCAGTAGTCGCAGTCCCATTGGGAATTTTGTGTGGTTTAAGTAAATCAGCCTACACGGCAATAAACCCGCTTATTCAGTTATTCAAACCCGTTTCGCCACTAGCATGGTTACCACTAGTCACTATGGTAGTAAGTGCGCTTTATGTCAGTGATGACCCAGCGTTTTCAAAGTCATTTGTTACTTCTGCTTTTACGGTCTCGCTTTGTTGTCTATGGCCAACCCTTATTAACACTGCCGTAGGGGTTTCAAATATTGAAAAAGATCTTATCAACGTGAGCAAAGTGCTGCGTCTAACGCCTTTCTCTCACCTTACGAAAATAGTATTGCCATCTTCAATCCCAATGATTTTCACTGGGCTTCGACTATCGCTTGGTATTGGTTGGATGGTACTCATAGCAGCGGAAATGCTTGCCCAAAACCCAGGGTTAGGAAAGTTTGTCTGGGATGAGTTTCAAAACGGTAGTTCTGAATCTTTAGCCCGAATAATGGTGGCAGTATTAACTATTGGTGCCATCGGCTTTGTACTGGACCGTTTAATGTTATCAATTCAGCGTGCGGTAAGCTGGGATAAGTCGAGCGTATTACGCTAATTTTGAGGAGAAATTTATGCACACTAAACACCTAGAGTTAGAGCAGGTAGGTATCGACTTCCCAACTCCAAAGGGCCCCTTTACTGCGCTTCAAGATGTAAATCTTAAAATCAGTAAAGGTGAATTCGTATCACTAATTGGTCACTCTGGCTGCGGAAAATCGACTGTGCTGAATATTATCGCGGGTTTACACCAAGCGACTTCTGGTGGCGTAATTTTAGACGGTGCTGAAGTAAAGCAGCCTGGACCAGAGCGCGCCGTAGTATTTCAAAATCACTCTTTATTACCTTGGCTTACGGTATACAAGAATGTTGAGCTGGCGGTTAAATCGACCATGCGAGGCAAGAGTAAAAACGAGATGCGTGACTGGATCATGCATAACTTAGAACTTGTGCACATGACCCACGCCCTCGACAAATTGCCCAGTGAAATCTCTGGGGGGATGAAACAGCGAGTGGGCATTGCCCGTGCGCTGGCTATGGAGCCTAAAGTGTTATTGATGGATGAACCGTTCGGCGCGCTAGACGCATTAACGCGCGCTCACCTTCAAGACTCTTTAATGGAAATTCATGCTGATTTGGGTAATACCGTCATCATGATTACCCATGACGTGGATGAGGCCGTGTTGCTATCTGATCGCATCGTAATGATGAACAATGGGCCCGCCGCCACCATTGGTGAAATTCTAGATATTGAGTTGGCTCGCCCCCGTGACCGATTAGCGCTTGCAGACAACAAACAATATAACCACTACCGACATGAGGTCTTAACCTTCCTTTACGACAAGCAGAAAAAGGTTGAAACCGTTACTTCACGTACTAACAACGGAACATCAAAACCCAGCGGGGTGACATCTGAAAAAAAAGACACTAAAAAATCAGATGCTGCCTAGCAATATCGGCATCTGATAAGGGCGGTAGCTTCAACGCCCACAACCCATGAATTTCACTTTTCAACCGGCATTTTTATGCTGGCTGGGCAAGTGTTGACTAATAAAAAACAAAACCGATAGGGAATACACATGAACACGTTACAAAAATTAAGCATTAACGTGCTAGCAGCATCTGTTATGACAGTATTAGGCGGCAGCGCCATGGCTGCTGATATCCACGCCGCTCTGAGCGACTCAAAGGCATGGGCTGACCTTAATTTGCGTTATGAGGCCGTAGATCAAGACAATGCGCTAGAAGATGCAAGCGCGCTGACCTTACGTACCCGTTTAGGCTTTAGCTCAGGAAGTGTTAATGGTTTCTCATTTACCGCCGAGGTTGAAGATAGCCGCATTGTACTGGGGCAGGATGAGTTTACCGTCGGGCCTACGGGATTTAATGTAGGTGAATATTCGGTGATCGCCGACCCTGAAACAACGGAGGTTGATCAGGCTTTTATTCAATATAAAACGGATAAGTTCACTGCCAAAGTAGGTCGCCAAGTGATTACGCTAGATGACCACAGATTTGTTGGCCACGTTGGCTGGAGACAAGACCGTCAGACCTTCGACGCCGTAAGTACTAAATATGCGGCAACCGACAATCTAGCGCTTTTCTACAGCTATTTGTACAAGCGCAATCGTATCTTTGCAGAGGCTGCTGATCTTGATTCAAAAGACCACATCCTTCACGCAACCTATACATCTAAGATAGGTAAATTTGTGGCCTATGCTTATTTGTTAGAAGTTGATAATGATACTGACAACGCACTAGATACTTATGGTGTAAGCTACGATGGTAAAATGAAAGGCGATAACGTTAGTTGGGCTTACGGGGGGGAATTTGCAACTCAGTCGAGCGAAGTCGGTGCGGGTGAAACTGCCACCGACTTTGATGCGTCTTATCTTAATGCATATTTAGCTGCCACATTCTCTGGCATAACGGCTAAAGTGGATTACGAAATTTTAGGCTCAGACGATGGCATGTACGGATTTGCAACGCCCCTTGCTACTCTGCACAAATTTAACGGATGGACCGATCAGTTTTTGGGTACGCCTGCCCAAGGGTTGAAAGACCTTAAGTTTTCACTTTCTGGAGGCTTAGCGGGGGGGAAATGGCTATTGGCTTATCATGACTTTTCTGCAGACGATAGCAGCAATGGCGTTGACGATTTGGGTAGCGAATTCAATGTTCAATACACCAAGAAATTTGCGGGTAAGTACAATTTCGGTATCAAGTACGGCACCTACGACGCGGGCGATATAAAAGTAGACGCAAATCGCTTTTGGATGTGGGTTGGTACCCGCTTTTAATCGCAGGGTGAATCTATTTTTAGATACCACATAGCGAAATAGCTACATCAAATTTAGGTTGGCTTAGTCATTATTGACTTAGCCAACCTTTTTCAACGGCAGTATCTAGCTGCTGCAATACGTAGTCCCACAGCGCTGGTGCGCAAGATTTTAAATGGGCATTACGCTTTTCAATCTTCTCTCTTGCAATTGAATGGCGTTTCCAGCTTCCCCCATTGTCTTTCATGTTTTGAAAAACAGGTAGCACCCGGTCCATTGCTTTAGCAAACTCTGCATCGGCGGTTTCGGCTGCTTCAAACTCAAGCCATAACTGAAGCATTTCATTATCCAGTGGACTTGGAAGTAAGCCAAATATCCGTTTAGCCGCTGCCAATTCTTTTTCAGCTTGTGCGTCATGGTCGCTCTGGTGGTTAAAAGCGAACATGTCGCCAGCATCAATTTCTACGATGTCGTGAATAAGAATCATGCGAATAACACGGGTAACATCAATAGTCTTGGCGGCATATTCGCTCAGCATACTTGCCATCAACGCAACATGCCAGGTGTGTTCTGCTGAGTTTTCTTGACGATAATTATCGCAGGGAAGGGTGATCTGGCGCTTTACCGCTTTTAATTGGTCAAGTTCACAGATGAAATCAGCAAGGTCGCTTACTGCATACATTCGGGAGCTCCTAGGCGTGAAAATGGGCGCCTGAGCGCCCATTTTGTAATGTAGAGGTGTAACGTGGAGATGATTGCTTTAGGGCAACTACTTCTGTTCAGATAACCACACAATTAGATCAGCGATATCATCGAAGGTCATATCAGAGGTAAAAGTTGGCTGATATTTACCGTTAATAATGAAGCTTGGTACACCGGTTAGGTGCTCACGATACTCATCGATTTGCTGCTGATTCTTACGCAACATGCTATTCACACCAAAACTTTTCGCCATTTTATCGAATTCTTCACCATCCACGCCGTTTACTACGAAGATGTTACGAAGGTCTTTAAGGCCGGTTACAGAGGCGCGCTGTTTGTGAATATAGTTAAAAATAGCACCGTTCATCGCGTCTTCTTGCTTCATAGCGCGAGCAATAAGCATAGCTTTTGTGGCATCGTCTTGAACTTCTGGCCCGGTGAAGCGCATGAAGTTCACGTGCACTTTATTGAACTTGGTGCCGTCGCTTTTCTTTTCTTTAATTTGCGCAACGATAGGTTCAAATTGGAAGCAATGTGGACACCAAAAAGAGAAGTACTCAGTAATAACTGGCTTATCTGTGGCTTCTTTATCAAGCACTTTATAATGCGTGCCTTCTTTCCATTTAGACGCGGTTTCTTGGGCACAGGCCGTTAATGGCAAAAGCATTGCCATGACAAACATTACTGCAAACTTTTTCATGGAATAAGATCCTATATTCAAAACTATTATTCTGCGATGAGATTATCACAGCATTGTTCGCTTAACTAGGTTCTGTTGTTCTTCAACCCCTTATACGCGATAAGCTCACCAAAAAATGGGATTCAAAACTCTAGAGTGACCAAAGCGACGAAGTATAAAGTCTTAAGTAACCATCGCCAAAATGCTTAATTAAGGGCCGGTTCAAGACGATAAGCTGTGCGTTTACTTAAATAAGTGTAAAAGTATCAATGTGAATGAAACATGAATCAGGTGTGCACCCCGTTATAGGAGGGAAGGGGGCGGATACTTGGGCTTAGTGTTGTACGGTGCACACGTTTTTAAATAGTGAACGCTGTAAAGAAGCCTGTGTAAAAAGGCTATACCTTTAGATATAGCCTTTTTAACTAATCTCTTAGTTTGTTACATGCTGTAGTTAACCGATATTAATGCTCGGCGTTCTTGTCCTGCATAGCCCACAATATCTTCATAGTCGGTATCAAAAACATTATCGAATTTGAGCGAAACCTGCCATTTTTCATCAATTTGGTAGCCAAGATTGACGGTAGCGAGAGTATAGGCTGACAGCGCTAACGTCTGTGATGGTTCTGGAAACGGCGGAAAGAAGGTATCGTAATGAGTACCTGTATACGCGAACTTAGTATAGAAGCTGAATTTTTCGGTGCCAAAATCTGTATTGTAAGTAAGTGAGCTTTGGTGCTTCGCCCGGCGAAGTTCCCTCGTGGTAATACCATTATCAGTTTGCTCTGCATCTAAGTAGCTGTATGCCGCCGTGATGTGTCCGTAGCCACTGTTCCAGTTAATTTCCAAGTCTACACCTTCTCGGGTACTGCCTCCGTCTATGTTGTCAGCACTGAATGCGCCTGCTTCTGGAACGAAAACGAAACCGTTAATTTCATCTTCTAAATCAGCCGTGTAAACGCTAACTTGCCCGGTTATTGTTTTCCAGTTTGCTTTAACACCTATTTCCCATTCTTCGCTAGTTTCGGGCTCTAGGTTCGGGTTTCCAATAAAACTAGCAGGAAAGAAGCCAAAGCGCTCTGTGAAAGTGGGCGTTTTAACCGCACTTCCATAGCTGGTAAACAGAGTGTAATGGTTATTTAATTGCCAGCTCAATCCACCGCGATAGCTGAACGCATTATCGAATTCACTGTTGTTGTCGTATCGAGCGCTTAGCGTAGCGGTTAAATACTGAGTTAATTGACCGTTCGATTCAGCAAAAACACTGTATGTATTATCGTGCTGCTTTTGATTAGGATCGCCAAAATTGATGGGACCGCGCTGGTCGAAGAGTCGTTGAAGATATTCAATGCCCCCAGCAAAGTCCCAGTTTTTAATGGTGTAAAAGCTTGTCCAATTCAACTCAATGCGCTCGCCAGTTGTGCCCCCTGCTTCAGCGCCTAACTCAGTATTGTCGTTCTCGTCTTTGCGGTAATGGGCGCTTAATGCGGAGCGGTATGGCGAATCCTCAGGGGTAAACTCCCAGCGCAGTTTGGCGCTAAGTTGTGACCCATCGGTCACATTATCGGTGTCAGTGGGGAGTCCAGTGGTAGCAAAGTCAGTGCCGTCGTAGTCGTTTTCATAGTCTACGGTACGCACATTTGCGATGATAGTATGTTCAGACGTGGCGACATAGTTGAGGTTAATGCCAGCGGTCATATTGTCATAGCCGTCATCTTCATTGCCAACGCGAGACACATTGTCACCATCCGTTTTGATATAGCTGGCATAAGCGGATATTCCAACATTTTCGCTTTGAGAGCGAGCATTCATACTGCCTTGTAGTGTTCCTTGCGTGCCCGCTGCCGCAGAGAAATCCACGTGAGACGTGTTCGCAGCAAATTGGCCAGACTTGGTGGTGATACTCAGTACGCCACCAATAGCACCACTACCCCAGCGTGCACTTTGAGGGCCACGCAGCAGTTCAATGCGCACCACATTCGCGCTGGTAAGGTGTGCCAGGTCAACAAGACTACCTTGACCTACATCGTTAGAAACAACACCATCAATTAAAATAAGTAGATGATTGGTTTCGCCACCGCGGACGCGCACTTCAGTCAGGCCGCCCGGACTGCCTGACTGGGCTAAGCTTACACCCGGCAGACCGCGGATGAGGTCAGTCAGCTGCAGTGCACCTGACGCTTTAATGTCGCTTTCGGTTAGTACAGAAACAGAGCTGGGAAGTGTTGCTATCGGAATTGGTAACCGGGTACCCGTTACCGTAAGTGTTTCAATACTTTGGTCTAGGGTTTGAGAAAAAGCAGGTGTGCTAAAGCACGAGAGAACCGCAGCACTAAGCGCTGCGTGATTAAAATGTGTACGCATGATTATTTATAATATCTTTGATGTACTCCGCCCGAGCACATGTTTAAGGGAAGTGCTTTGTTTACTGATTTTTAAGTCACAATAAGTAAACAACACCATGAAGCACAGGCCGGTATCCGGGCTTACTCACCAGCACTTTATAAGTGATAGTTCTTTTGCCTTCCCATCAATTAGTGCTTACCAACGCAGTATTGCGCTAGCACTTACAAAGACAGTGGCGTTTGAAAAGAAAACGACATAGCGTTGAGTTTACCGTTGCGGGGGCAGCATCAGCGTTTCACTGATTTCCCGTTTAACCCTTGTCGCCGTCGTTAGTCCGAGGGAGAAGGGCACCTAAGCGATGGCGATTATAAAGAAAGTGCAATGCGATAGCGAATATGATTTATCACGCCTTTCACCTTGTTATTAGTTCTGTGAACTGTAATAACAAGGTGTAACTAAGCGTTTAAATAGTAACCGCGTCGAACTAACCTACGGTCCGCATCAGAGGGATAATACCAATCCGCATAGATAATTACCCACTCAGCGAGAGTTAAAATGTTCGTAATCGCGGCGTGTTACCGCAGGTATAGTGGCTCTACATCAAGGTGAAACAAAAATGCGCACCTGGACCATTTAATAGCCAAGCTTCAATGCTGGCTCTTGAAGGGCCGACATTTGTTCTTTTAGGGCAAGAATTTGACCTTCCCAGTATTTGTCTTCTGCAAACCAGGGAAATGCGCGAGGAAAGGCAGGGTCTTTCCAGCGTCTAGACAGCCACGCCATATAATGCACCATACGCATAGCGCGAAGGGGTTCGATAAGCATAAGCTGCTTGGAATCGAAAGAGTGAAACTCTTCGTAGGCTTCTACCAATGTATCTAATTGTAAAAGCTGCTGCTGACGATCTCCACTCAGCATCATCCACAGATCTTGTATAGCAGGCCCCATACGGCAGTCATCAAGGTCAACAAACGTAGGGCCGTCTCGCCATAAAATGTTCCCTGGGTGACAATCGCCATGCAAACGAATAGAAGACGTAGGCTTATATGCCTCCTTAGTGGCCGAAATAACGGGGTTCAAGATGGCAAAAAATGCGGTTTTTAAATGATCTGGTAGCAAAGTACTTTGCTCGAGCACGTATCTTGGCTCGTTGAGGTAGCTTTCAATATCAATGGAAGGGCGAGAAGTGAATGTTTTGGAATGAGCGACACGATGAATTCGACCTATAAAACGGCCCATCCACTCGAGTTGATCAAGATTGTCGTTTTCAAATTGTCTTCCGCCAACAGAGGGAAACAGTGCAAAGCGGTAGTCGGTCTCACCGACTCTGTGATGGTGCAGTGTACTGCCGTTAATGGTAATAGGCGCGGCTAAAGGAATTTCATTCTCTATAAGTTCTTGAGCAAACTCATGCTCTTCGTTAATTTGAGTGTCGCTCCAGCGACCCGGTCTATAGAACTTGGCTACATAACGCATACCATCTTCGGCAAGAAATTGGTAAACACGATTCTCATAACTGTTAAGCGCTAACAAGCCGCTTTGAAGAAAAATGCCCTGGCTTTCCAGGGCATCTAATATGGTATCTGGGCTAAGCCCAGAGAAAGAAAAGTCTGTC
>MDSV01196246.1_pt1 | contig 13025 bp, 24 predicted proteins | sample 810851 | NCBI WGS metagenome assembly MDSV01 (sample SAMN05326640, study PRJNA326480) | marine metagenome | isolation source: seawater | place: Atlantic Ocean: North East | collected 2012 | reverse complement strand
TAAGGCCGCTTGTGCTCTATCGATTTTTTTATCGATGGCCGGTAGTTGGCTCTCGGGTGCTTTCTTTCTTTCTTTCTTGAGTGCCACCAGTGAATCAGTTACGGCGGTTTCGTTGGCTCTTATTTGCTCGGGTATCACGTGAGCATTTTGCAGAAGATCCCACGCCTTAGCGCTCCGGTTTTTCTGTTTGCTCTTCGTTATCTCCCATGCTTTTGCCATGTGGTCTTCTGTCGGGGTTATGAGCCCAACATTATTTTCACTTGCCCACTCTGCGGCGTGTGTCGCATTCGTTAACCGTGCTACTTGCTCACGTGATACGACACCGGCGTTTATTGCTATGCGCAGTGTTCTAATACCTAGCGTCAGTTTGCTAGCCGGTGCGAAGTCACGGACTCCGATTCTTTCAACTAGTCGGGACAGTGCTAACAACTCATTTTTATAGTTGTGTTTGGTATGCCCGAAGTTGTTTTTCAGTTGGCCGGTTATGTCCTGCCACGTGCCGCCTAAATCTGTCAATCGGATCGCCTCTAGTGCTATCCCATAATGCAGACCGTTAGCGGCCGCGGCTTTCTTTCTGATGGACGTAGCCCAATCAGCGACGGTCCAATTTTTTACCGTTCCGGTAATTTTTTTATTATCTGTTTTATTACTCATGTTTTATTTTCCTTATTAAAGGTATGTATTTCATGCCGTTCGGCACGTAAATATTTTACTAAATGAAACCCGTATTTTTAGGGGTGTAGAGGACTAATTTTCAAATCTGTAAATCGGTCAATTCCTGTGGGTGTTTTTGCTTTTACTCATTTTTATGTCGTTTCGGTTTTGTCTACTAGATGTATGGGTAGCGGTCTGAATGCTTGAACGAGGGTACGACATATGGTATGATGTGGGCTTGCTGTTTGGATGTACCAAGCAGTTGACATAAACAAATTTTACCGAAGCGGTAATTTTTAGAAGGAGAAATAAAATGGAAATATCAGGTGAGGTTGATATAACTATCGACCAGTATGCAGACTTCGAGATTGATCTTGATGTCGACAGGTTGGCTGAGGAATTAGCCACAGACCACAACTTCGTGGATGATGCTATTTTACATGCACATGTAGAGGAGTATTGCGACAGTTATGTTGCTGACCGTGTATCTGAGCGTGTTGATGAAGAGATTGAGGAACGCAAACTTGTGGATGATAATAATCTACAAGCACAGGTAGAAGAGTATTGCGACAGTTATGTTGCTGACTGTGTTGAAGACAAGGTGCAAGAGGAAATAGCGGGAGTACGTCTGGACGTTTCAGACAACACTGATGCTATAGATGAACTGCGTGAACAGATACGTGGGTTGCAACCAGATAACAACTATGTGCGGATCAATGATCTACGCACGATCATCGAAGAAGTAGCAAGAGCAGAGATATGTATTGCTTTTGCCGCAGGACATCACAAGATGCAAGACAAACTAAATAAAGTTCCACCGCCTAACGGCCTTACAAACTCCAACTGGGGAGAAGAAAACAAGGAGGGCTAAATGCCTAAAGCGAAAGAGATTGCTTTAAACATTTTAAGAGTTGATAACCAGTTTGGTCGGGAGACTTGGAGTCTTTCCGAGTTGCTGGACTTCGTTAATGAGGGAGATATTCAATGCACATCAGATGACGAGTTGCATGTCATCTTTGATTTGTGCGGATGGGATGTCGAGTCATACAAAATAATAGAAAGGGAGGGCTGATGCCTACTTATGAAGACAGCAATGTGATACGGCTTAACACGCCAGAAAACATGCAACACTACCGAGATATGTATGGGTTAAAAGTGTGTGGTTTTTGTGACCATACCTATAACCCTGCTAAACATTTTGATGGGGTGATGCACAAAGATGGCAAACCTATATGTCATCGGTGTTTATACCCGTACAAGTACGGAGATGGGAAATTATATGAATAAGAAATCAATTCACGACATGGAAGTAGCAGAAGTCTTGGGTTACTTCATGGACTTAGCATTACAAGACAAGGAGGAAGAACATGACGACGATATTCAGAGCGTCGAGTGACCGGAAGGTTGCACCGTATGGGCGTAAGCGTGGCAAGTCTGCTAATGGCATGGCACCGCTTAAAAATAGTTTTGGTCTGCCTGCAGGCAAAGACTATTCGTGTCCGGGAGCGACTGATTGGTGTCTGAGCAATTGTTACGCTGGGAAGTTAGAGAAACTGTTTCCCAATGTGCGTAACTTGCTGTTAGAAAACTGGTCTCTGTTCCAAGAGCATCATGACTCTTGGAGAGACTTACAAAATGCGTTACGACCCATGCTCATCGAGTTCAAAAACGAGTGCGATAAGCGTGGCGTAGAACCAGTGTTCCGATGGTTCTGGGATGGGGATATACCCAACCGTAACTTCGCTAAGGCTATACGTAACCTTGCGTGGGAGTTCCCACACGTAAAGTTCTGGGCATACACCCGCAACTTTAATGTCGTTAGCGACCTGCTAGGTGCCGACAACTTCATACTCTATTTGAGTGTTGATGATGGCAATATGATTAATGCGCTGGCTACTAAACAGCGTTACCCAGAGTTGAAGTTGGCATTCTGTGCTGACACTTGGGATGAAACACAAAGTCTTGCTGACCAGTTCGATGGTGAGCGTAAAGGTCCCCGTTGCCCTGAACTGACCGGCAAGTTGCCGCTAGTTGTATGGGACACGGAGAAAACAGGTCACGGTGCGTGTGTTGAATGCAACATGTGTATCGATGGCGTTAACAATGTGAGGTTCGCCTCACAGAAAGGATAACTATGAGTCAAATACATGGTTACCTAAACAGTGTGCCTAGTGATTATGGGCATCGCTGGACAAACAATTCAGATAACACAAGGGCTGAATGTCAGTACTGCGGGGATAGTTACGGCTCTCAACGCTGGTGCGATAATCGACTTGTGGTGTCTGATCAAGATAGAGACATGGATGATGCTATGTCTCAACACTATGGTCAGGAGGACCGATAATGACAGTTATAAATGATGGACCTATGTATGCAAGAGAAATAATGGATATGGCTGGGGCTTTGTTCCCTGTGTATTATCCAGCGGCAAAACATTATTGCCTAGAAGGGAAAAACACTCGCATCCCTAAAATTGAGAGTGGCACTTATAAGGGTGAACCTTTGTACAAGTTCGTTGTCCGTGAGGATACTGAACAGGTAGTTGGGTTGCATTCAGGGAAATACCCAGAGGTTGATGGATACCAGATGCTTGCCGATATGGCAGACATGATGTTTCCTAGGTCATCTACTTCGTGCACGCTATGGGGTGATGGTGAGAAAGTTGCTATTACTCAAGAACTAGACGGAGGAACTATCGATCTGGGTGGTGGGGATAAAATTTGCTCCCATCTGGTGTGGATCAGTTCCTTGGATGGTTCTTGGTCTACCAGTGTGTATGACATGCAACGTAGATTCTTTTGCCAGAACCAACTGGTGGGTAAACCATTACTAAAGGTGAGGCACACTAAGAATCATGACGACATCTTTGAGATGAAAGCCACGATCCTTAAGGAAGCGGCTGAACAGGCGCTTGCTTGGCAGGGTAAGGCTCTCGCTTTGAAGGAGCAACCTATGATTGATTTGGAGTTCTTTGCTCTTGTCAATCTGTTGGTACCAATTGAGGATGATATGTCTAGCCGTAAGGAAAACTCTACTAGAAGAGCAAGAGGTGCGATGCTTGCTAGATGGGAGTTAGAAACCAAGGAGTGGGGCGAGGGTAATGGTTGGCTCGCTTGGAACGCTGTTCAAGGTGCAGAGCAGCACACTATTAACGCTGGTACTAGGCGTGACAAAACCAAGTCATTGCAGAAGGCTATTGAAGGTAAAACTCCTTTGGCTAACAAAGCGATGAGTCTTATACTGGCTAGATGATTACAAAAGTATTACTAGTTACTGCTCTTAGTGGTGTCGGTGGATGTTCCACATTAGGCGAATACATTCAAGTGTATTTTGCTCCTGAAGATCATGATCTGATGGAACAGATTGCTTGGTGTGAGTCGTCCGCCGACCCTGATGATGAGTACTCAGTAGCAGTTAATAAAAAATCCGGGGCTACTGGCTGGTTCCAACACTTACCCAAGTGGTGGGATGAGCGTAGCAAAAAAGCAGGGTTTGAGGGTGCGCATATCCTTGACCCAAACGCACAAGTAGGCGTTGCTGCTTACTTGTATTACAACATGAACAGTAACCCTAGGTGGGGTGGTGCAAGCCACTGGTACCCGTCTAGAAGGTGCTGGGGAGGTAAATAGATGGCACAAATACCATCGGGTGTTAATGAGACACTCACAAGAGAAGAGTACCTGCGTTACCGAGCGGAGGATAAGAAAATTATTAGAGAAAAGAGAGTTAAGAGTGAAGATATTAGAAACAATGCCGGACGGTAATCAGAAACGAGAGGACTACCAATGGGATGTGATCTTTGATGGCAACCCTAGGTTACTTGAAAAGGATGTGGACTTTACGTGCACACCTAGAGGCTTCAAGGCTTCTGCTTATTCAGCGGCGGCTCGGCGGGGCATCACTATTAAAGCGATCATCTTGGAGGACGGTGTTGCTATAGAAAGGCAAGCATAATGGTGGCGTTTGAGAAGGATGGCGAAAAGATAACTGCATTCCCTAAGATCGTGATTGATTGGGGTGAGTGGGAGTTTGAAATAATTGACGCTATCCCTTGGGCAGAGATCGTATCAAACGAGATCGTAGCCTTGCAGGCTGCCATCGATGTGCGGAAACATGATCGAAGAACGTTCAATGAAGCGTTCACTAACATCGATTATGACATACTAGAAGGAGAAGAGAATTAGATCAGCGGGGGTCGGGCTTCCCCCTCCTTCGGCCCGACTCCCGTGTTACGAAAGGTAATAATGGAAGACATAGAAAAAAGGCTAACCGATTTAGAAACAATTGTTTTGAATGAGGACGGCACTAACATTGCACAAGCATTGATTGCTTTGTTTCAACTTGTGCATCAGACACTGCTGTTACTAGCAGACTCTGAACACGATAAAGCACAAGCCCACGGGAAACTACAGTTTGAACTGAGTTATCTCATTGAGCAGGCTTTAGGTAAGACTGATGTGGAAGCCGAAGAGAACGACAACGTAGTTCCTTTGTGGACTCCATCAGATTAGACATCCACCGCCCATGCCATGCCATGTACTATAATCATATACATGGCATGGCAGGCCATGAAGGGGAAGACATGAGCAAAGACAGAATAATATTAAGACAGTCATGGCTGGGACAACTAGCCATGTGTCCTGAAAGAGCACGACAGGACATGCTCGGAATATCCGAGTCAACAGATTCCACATCCACCGTCTTGGGATCTGCTGTGCATTACGGCATTGAACAATGCCTCTTAGACAAGATGCAAACAGGTGACCCGCTCACCAAAGGTGAAACAGTAGCAGCCTCCATGGAGTACTGGACCAAACACGTTAAAGACATTGTGCGTTGGAACCATAAAGAAGGCGAACCTGAAAAGATAATCATCGCCAACACAGAAGTATGGTGGGATGAAGTGCTACCCGATGTGCATCCCATCGCTGTAGAGAAACAGTTCGAGTTGCCTCTGGTAGTAGACCACCAACCAGAGATCTGGTTACAAGGAACCATCGATTGCATACAAGAATTTCCAAGACCAATAGTGGACTGGAAAAATCCGGGTCGTAAACCTTCAGACGACTGGGAGAAGAAACGATGGTCAGTTCAAGCCGCCGCATACACTTGGGCTGTGTCATCCATGTCAGACAACAACCTGTCTGAACCATTAAAGTTTGAGTTCGTGTACCTAGTTAAAGGCAAGGTGCATAGAACTCTTGTAGATTTTGGACCCGCTGAATGGGCAATGCTGGTTGCTCTTGCTCGTTCCGCGGGTTCACTTATTTCCGCTGACCTGCCAGTATGGCCGCTCAATATGACCGGCTGGCATTGTGCACCTAAATGGTGTGGTGCTTGGAGCACCTGCCGTGGTAGGTTTGCGGGACCAGACCCATGGAACCAACTATAAAAGAAAAGAGGTAGACCCAATGGGAGAAACAAATAACACCTTCACGGTGTTCCGTAGACAGGTCGTACAGACCGGCAAATTTGAACCGGCTGAAGCGTCGTGTTCAGTTACCATCGCTTTAGCAGGCGATGAGGAACAAGAGGCAGTAGCCAACTTAATAGCCGAGTGGGGTACGACATTAGAGATAGCCAACTATGAAGCGTTGGGTATCGGATATGAAATGACAGAATCAGGCGTACGGAGGTTAGAAAAAAGCGTTTCCGAATCTAACCAAAGTGCTCCCGTGGCCCAAAAAACGGGGACTAGTGCCCCAGTCACTTCCGGTGGATCCACATTGGATGCACTCTGGCGTGATCTAGTGGATAACAAATCCAACTGGTGGGATCCCAACTGGGAAAAGAAGTTAGACCCAACTGCTAACTTCAATCCCAATGGCCCCGACTACAAGCGCCGGTCAGATGGCAAGGGCTTGTGGCTGTCCAAAAAAGATGGGACCGCTTTGGTTCCTTCATGGTTTGTTTGTCCGTTCACAAGCAAAACCCATGATGAACTAGTGGATATCATTGGACAACTCAGAGGCTGAACATCAGCCTTTGACGGCAGAAGATATAGCCCGTCGCCTCGCTACTGCTCATGTTAGCGAGGAGGCGGGTTCTTCTGATAAGCCCAAAAGATGGGCACTAACATCCTTAGTAGTAGACAACCTAGTCGGGTTCATACAGAATCCTTCTGAACGGTGGTATCTAGGTATACCAGAGGTAGACATTGCTACAAGAGGAGTTGGGCGAGGCGAGTTGATGCTCGTAGTAGGCAGGTCACACACAGGCAAATCACAAGTGTTGTTAAACAGCATTGTGTCTAACCTTGTGAACAACCCAGCCTCACACATAGTCATCTTCTCAATGGACGAACCACGAGAACTGGTAGTAATGAAACTGTTCTGCCTGCTCCGTGGAAAATCTTCAGACGTAGTAGAAAACCTGATCAAAGAACAAGACAAAGAAATATTAGATGATCTGGAACGTGCAGCAAAAGAAGAACTGTCCAGAGTAGCGATCATAGATGAATCGATACCTCTCAACGCTATGGCAGACGCTATGGAAGAGATACGAGAATGGTGGGGAGTTAACCCATCCTTCTGCATGATCGACTACTTAGAACTACTACCCGGAGGTGACTCCGATGCAACAGGAGTAACCACCAAAGCGCAAGCAGTTAAACGCTGGGCTAAAACACAACGTGTACCAGTAGGGCTTGTGCATCAAGCAGGAAGAGGATCAGGAGACAAAGGCAAAGCAGCCGGCATCTACGCAGGTAGATACGGTGGCGAACAAGAAGCCATCTTTGTACTAGAAGTGTACCGTCAGAAAGACAGGTACGATTTGTCCGAATGGGAAAAGAAATACCATGCGAACAGCGTCAACCTGAACCTATGTAAAAACAAAAGAACCGCTCGTTTAAACGATCAGGTTTACTACATGGACCCAGAGTGCGGGCACGTACACCCGTACTGGGAGGAGTTGATACCAGATGTTAATGTCTGATTTTAAAATAAGTAAAAGACCCATCGCCCTAGGAGCAGGACTATGGACCCAAAGATGGGTAGTGGAAAAAGACGGCAGAGTACTCACCCTGTCTGACAGTAAAGAAGAAGCAGAAATATTCGTCTCTACTAAAGTAGACAACTGGACATCACGAGATGAGTAACAGCAACGTAACCGATGAGATAGTTATGAAGTTCGCTGACCTTTTCAAAGGAGGGAAAGTTGCTTTAGATGACGGCAAGTTCCGACCATGGCAAACAGCAGACGGCGGTCACATAGACGCAGACGGTAAAGACTTCGTAACCATTTGTGCGGACCATCTAAGAACAGGCCCATCAATCGGAGTGTACCCACTGTTCACCCTAGAAGAAGAACTCAAAGTCTACTGGGGTTGCGTCGACTGGGACTCAGGTCCAAAAGAATCTTACACCCATGCTTGCAATGTGTACGAAACACTGCGTCAACTAGGTGTAACCTCTTGGATAGAGAGATCAAGATCGAAAGGGTTTCACCTGTGGGTGTTCTTCGAAAGAGCAATGCCAGCCACCGATGTGCGTCTAGGTTTAATAGGAGCATGTGACATAGTGAACGCCCCGACCAAAGAAGTAAACCCCAAACAAGTAGAACTCTCCCAACGAGGGTGGGGGAACGGAGTGAGACTACCCTACGGGGAACTGCGTAAAGAAGGGGGTTACAACGAGATGGACAGACCAGAATGGTCTTTTTCTAAGGTGCCTGTTCAATCGTTTGTAATAGAAGCATCTGATACTAAGGTATCTGTTGATGCGTGGGAGCCTGTGAGAGCCTTATACAAGCCTCCTAAGGCGCACACAATGCCCGTGCTAGGGTCAGGTAGCCGAGAAGGTAAACTAACAGGTGCAGCAGCCTCCATACGGGAAGCAGGACCAAAGATATCTGTTGAACAAGGATACGTAGACAGATCAGGTTCCTTATACTCGCTCGCATGTGCAATGGTTAGACAACAATACACAGACACACGCATCATGGAAGAACTAATAGAAGCAGACAAAGAATGGGGATCGAAATACGCTTCCCGTAAAGATGGAGCAGTACGCCTTTACGACACCATAGTAAATGCGAGAAAGCATGCACATGAAAACCAACACGGTTACGATTCAGAGACGACCTAAAGTAAAAGCAAGACCCAGACATAACAAAAAGGGTCAAGTGTTTACACCCAAGTCAACACTAGACGAAGAAGATTTTGTCGCTCAAGCATGGCAAGAACAAGTAGGGGAACTAATGGAAGGACCATTAGAAGTAACTCTTTTCTACAGTCCAACAGAAACCATCCTTCACGTAACATCCTCACCTCACACAGCCAAAACATTAACAGGTGACCTAGACAACTACGTTAAGTTGACGTTAGATGCTTTAAACAAAGTAGCGTGGGAAGATGACAAGCAAGTAGTTCGTATCAACGCAGTGAAAGTAGATAAGAATGATGCTGATTGAATTAGAAAAATGGGAATATGAATGGGCATCTCATGTAGGTATCGGACGCTTTACGGAAAATTGGGAAAAACAAGATGCTGCCCATTATAAGCGAGAAAGAATGGAAGATGACAGAACCGCACAAGTTGCTGCTGCAGTAGGAGAACTAGCAGTAGCGAAAGTAACCAACCAATACTGGGGAGGACACGTCTGGCCCGGAAACCGCCACGCAGAGAACCGTGCGAGAGCAGACGTAGGGCACAACATAGAAGTCAGACGAGTAAGAACATCAGACAACGCAGCAGTAAGACGCAGACAATTAGGCATGGGATTAGTCCTATTCGTAGTTAGACCAGTACCTCCCGAATTTAGAGAAGTAGAAATGTTAGGATGGATAGATCACGACGAAGCGTGGGAACTAGGAGAACCATCAGGGTACGACCCAGACAACACCAGAGTTATAGCAGCCGCAATGTTACATCCGGTGACCCATATACCATAATCAATGCCTAACAAACGTAAAGAATACCCCGTTGAAATAATCGATCAAGAGTATTGGGGTAGCCCCATGTTTCAATCAAGACCAGAGAATGCATTAGAAGTTTTAATGAAAGAACCACCACCCGGAATTCCTCTCAAACGGTGGACACTAATACCGTTAGACCAAACAGACATACTGCGAGAAGTGTTAGCCGACGCTATAGAAGCCCTCGATCCAGAAGATAGATGGCTAATAGAACGAGTCCTGATAGAAGGAGTGTCATTACGTAAAGTCGGAGCCGTGCTAGGTATATCTAAAACATCTGTCGCACGTAGACGTGACAGGATAAGAATAAAATTAATAAAGAAACTTTTGAAAGAACCTCAAGTTATAGCGTGGACTCAAAGAAACTAAGGCGTGTCAAAATACTGTACAGCCTGACGTACTAAACCTATAAGAGAAGTAGTCCACACAGCGAACGCTTCACCGGCTTCATCAACACCATCCAAGGCAGCCTCAAAAGCAGCAAGAAGGAGTTCAGCCTCCTCCTCGTGAAACACAAGGAGAAGACCGAGAACACCATCGGGTGACCACTTAGCATGAATACCGTCTCGAACATCAAACAAATGGGCGGTGTCTTGCAGGTGATCGTAAATATCTTTTTGAAGAGCGAACCCTTCTACCTCCATGAACTCGTCCCACTTCTGTTCGAGATCAGCCTCCATAACTATTTCGCTACCTTGTCCTTAACTATAGTTTTAAGAACAGACACAGCCGCTGCTAAACCAGCGATACCTGCACCCTTGGCTGACGATAAATCAGCGACAACAAACACACCTAAAAACGCTTGAGCGAAAGTCCACCCCGCACGTTCCAATACATCAAATATGTTCTTCAAATTTTTTCCTTTGTTAGATTACTAATACCTAGGACGACGAGGCTTTTTCTTACCAGCCATTAGTCGTTCTCATCAAACTTGGCACGCATGCCATTAGCCATACGTAACATGGCATCCCCAGTAAGAGAACCTTGGTTCCCACCCTGAGAAGCAGTGTCCACTAAAACCTGTGAGGCTTTAGGTACCTTCATTGTTTTACCATCTAATTGATGTGGCATCTCAACCTACTTTCCGAAAGGGCGACCGCCATGAGCGGCGTTACCCAAATTAGTATTCCGCAAAAACGATGCGGCTTTCTTAGCCTTCTGACTCATATCCCACATGTTGAATGAAGATGTAGAGTTGTAAGGCTGCTCATCTTGTGAACCAAACGTTTCTTCAAACGTTCCGTATCCTTCACCTTTTGGCATAATATTTTTCCTTATTGTATAAACAGACAGCCGAACGTTTCACCGTTCACCACGCCTGTAACCTTCAAAAAACCTTGTGTCTTCTGAAACTCTCTAACAGCGGTCACAGTTTTCCTACCGTAAATCCCATCCACAGGACCCGGATTAAAACCACGCTCCACTAATTTTCCCTGCACTAAACGCACAGGCAAACCACGACTACGAGAAGGACGAGACAAAGGAGTCTTCTTAACCTGCTCGTGTAAATCTTTAAAGAACTGAATGATCGCAGCCCAATCAACAGCCTCAGGTGCCTCTATAACACCCATACCATTCTCAACCCAGTCACCCAACACATCACCCGGACATGTCGTGTACCCTTTGGTGCTTTTCTTGCGATGTGTTGAAACCCAAAGTCCTTTACCGAAATGAGATTCGGCAGCAGCAACAACTTCTTCTAAAGATTTTAAAGCCCGATCGGAAGGTTTATGAAAACCCCAGCCAGTAAAACACACACTGATGGAACGACTGTTCCAACCCTTAGTACCAGCACCACGATTAGCCCAACCTCTTCCTTCAAAGATCACGCCACTCTCATCAACTAACCAGTTGTACCCAATGCCATCCCAACCCTTACCCATGTGATGACGTTCAAATGCTTTCACAGCATCAGAATTCTTAGGTCCATTCTCAACACCAGAATGGTGTATAACTACGCCCTGAACTCTCGCAGGGTTTAACTTATCAAATTTGCCTTTAGGTGGTGGTTGTGCACCCCACCCTGATCTAGATATATATTGCATCAAGTAACAGCCTCCTGTGTCCCATTATCTAACACGATACTCTATATCCTGCTTGTCTTTAATTTCTTGAGCACGATTCATTTCATTATGTATCTGAGCACTGTATTTAGCCTCAGGAGTAAGCACTCTTAAACTTTGACCAGCAATGAAAGAAGCCCAAGTTTGCACCCTTTTCTTCTGAAATTTTTGTTCATTGCTGAACAAACGTCTAGACATATTAAGTTGTGGTAACGATTTACCAACAAGATCCAAGTTACGGTCAGTCATCTTCCACTCACCCTTAGAATTTTTTTGAGCCAACCCCACTAAACCTAAAGAACTCATCAAGAAAGGAATCTTTTCCCACGCAGAAGGAACGTTCTGGTATCTGCCAGTAAAAGGAATGTTTCCAAAGATCTGTTTACCAGCCCAGTATTCAATAGGTGCTTTCATTAAAGGAGATGCACCCGAAGCAAAGTTAGAAAGCATACCTTTCCAACCTTCAGCAGTAGGATCTAGCCTAAACAAATCTTGAAAAGGCCAATCAGGAACAGACATTACTTTATCGCCACCTATTTTAAAAGGAAGTTGCACACCAAATGGTTGCAAGAACCAATCAGGAACCAACCCTTCTTTTTCTTTCTCTTCCCCGTACTCCAAGTTTCTTTTAAGATCAAACAACCTGTTGTACTTACCCGGATTACGAGCAAGGAACTCTACCTGCAAAGGAAGATTGTTACGTGACCAAGTGTAAAATGGAAACACCCTCTTACCCCACTTCTGCTCCCAGTCAGACAAATCAGAGTAATCGAAATGCAATTTGTAAATAGTTCCAATGGCATCATCTAACTGGCGACCATTGCGCATAGCCCACAAACCTGTACCTAAACGCATAGCCTCTTCAGCAATAGTGTTCGCTTCACGCACTACCGAATAGCCAACAAAATCTGCGCTACGAGGATCCAAAGTGTAAGTCTTACCCACTCCAGCCATACCCTCAGCGCCACGTTCAACCTTTGAAGTGATAGAAAAACGTGACTGTTTAATAATTCCACGTTCAATAGTCGACGCTGCTTGACCGCCCAGACCAGCACCAGCCTCAACTAATGTGTTGAAATTTTCTAATTCGTTACGAGAAAATGTGCGTCCATAAATGCGAGTAGTCTTACCTTTAGTTTCATTCAACAACATGCGAGCACCCGCAACAGTGTCGCCACGACCAAGATTGCTAGCCTTAAAGTTTAACAAAAACGCATCCAAAATCTCAGTAGGAGGTATGCCATAGAACCAGTTGTTAAATGCACCACCCATAATGTTTCTCATAACAAAACCCGGAGTGGCTATAAGATTTGCTTTAACCCAGTTATGCAACCTGTCATAGTCACGCACAAAACCTTCCACTCTGTCCTGAGTGAACCCAACAGTAGCGT
>MDSV01092034.1_pt1 | contig 13025 bp, 5 predicted proteins | sample 810851 | NCBI WGS metagenome assembly MDSV01 (sample SAMN05326640, study PRJNA326480) | marine metagenome | isolation source: seawater | place: Atlantic Ocean: North East | collected 2012 | reverse complement strand
TACAGGGCCTGCGCCGCGGACATGGTCCGCCCCGCCCCGAAGCCGAGCTTCGAAGACGCCTCCTGCTGCATGGTGCTCGTGGTGAACGGCGGCTTCGGCTTACGCCCCACGTCCTTCTCGGTGACCTTGTGGACGACCAAGCCGGGCCCTTCGTTCGCCTCGAGCACTTCCGCGGCGCACGTTTCCGCCTCCCGCCTCGACCCGGGCTCCATCTTTCCCAGCCTCACGCCGCGCACGTGCGTCAACTCGGCGGCGAAGGCGTCGTCCGCGGCGCCGGCGTCCGCCCCGCGCCCGGCGTTTTTCCGCGCCAGCTCCGCCCGCACGCTCCAGTACTCCTCCTTCTGGAACTTCTCGATCTCGAACTCGCGGTCGCAGACCAGCCGGAGGGCGACGCTCTGCACCCTGCCCGCACTCAGCCTCTGCGCGCTGGGCATCTTGCGCCACAGCACGCCCGACAGCGAGAAGCCGAACAGGTAGTCGAGCGCGCGCCGCGCCAGGTAGGCGTCCACCAGCTCGGCCGAGACGTCGCGCGGCGCCGCAAACGCGGCGAGCACGGCGGACTTGGTCACCTCCGTGAAGGTCACCCTCTGGACGGAAGGCGAGGGCCCAGCCCCCTCGGCGTTCACGATGCCTTCGCGCTTCAGGAGCTCCAGGATGTGCCACGAGATGGCCTCCCCTTCGCGGTCGGGGTCGGTGGCGAGCACGACGGTGCCCGCGGAACGCGCCGCCCGCACGATGTCCCGCACGACGCCGTCGCGCGCGCGCTCCTCCCAGACCATCTCGAAGCCGCGCTCGGGAACGACGCTCCCGCTCTTCTCCACCAGGTCGCGCACGTGGCCGTAGGACGCCAGGACGACGTGACCGTCGCCGAGGTACTTCTGCACGGAAACCGCCTTCGCGGGGGATTCCACGATGACGAGCGTTTCCCCAGAACGCGAGGCGGCGGCGTGGCACGCGCGGGAGACGTGCGGCGCGGCGCGGGGGTGGACGCGGGGAAGCGACGACGTGGCCAACCACCGCGGGCGCCGGGAGAGGCTTGGAACCGCGCGCGCGGCCTCCGACCAACCCGCGACGGCGCACGGGCGGGCGGAATGAAGCGCGGGGCGGCGGTGCGTCGCCGCGCGTGCGCCTCCGTCGAGTGAGGCCTCGAGGAGCCGTCGCAGGCCGCGGGCGGGACGCGCCATCGCGCAGGCCACGCGGTGCGACGTCGCGGTAGACGCGGCGCCTGCGGAAGCGGGCGTGGGTCGTGCGCCGACGCGCATGACGCGTCGCGCGCGCGACGAGAGTGCGGCCGTCGGGTAACAAACATCGTCAATTTCGAAGTTCGGCGAGGTCACAACGACTGACGACTCAGACGCGGCGGGTATGGTCATCAGTGAGAGCTCACAACGTCGTTTCGTCCTTCGTCACCGCTTGCGCTCCTTCTTCCACTTGAACTGCAGCTCGGCTTTCTTGAGGTGCCGCAGTCCTTCCGGCGTGTCGTCCTCCTCCCCCGCCTTCACCTTGCGCTTGTGCCCCCGGGCGTGCGAGATCTCCCGCCGCATCGCCATCTCGGCCGCCATCGTCTGGAGCCGCGCCGCGCGCTTCTCACGCTCTCGTAGCAAGGCGTACGCGACGCGCTTCTTCTTGGCCAAACGCTTCTCGACTCGCGGGTCCGCCCGCTCGGCAGCCTCGCCCAGCCCTTCCTCCCCGTTCTCAGCCGCCTCCACCGCCCGCGTGAGGTGCTGCCGCACGCCAAGCGCGCGCGCCGCCGCGGCGGTGGCACGTCTTCTGTCACGCGCCGCCGTCTCCGCCGTCTCCGCCGTCTCCGCGCCGCCGTCGTCACGCGCGCTCTCGCCACGCGCTTTTTTTTCCCTCCTTCGCTCGGCGGCGGCGGCGTCTTTTCGCGCGCCGGCGTCGAACGCGCGCGCCGTCTCGGCGTCGTCCACGAAGACGGTGTGCTTCCGCTTCGCCGGCCTCGGCGCGGCTCGAATCACGAACCCCTCCTCGTCGTACCTCTCCTCCTCCTCCTCCGACACCGCGTCCTCGTCCGCGTCCAAACCAATTCTGTGCAGGTTGGCTTTGAGTTTCGCGGCTTTCTTCGCCTCCACGGAAGCTTTCAGCGCCACGTACTTGACATCCTGCGTTTTCATCAGCGCGAGCTCCTCCGCGGTGTACTTGTTGCTCTCGTCCGCGCGTCCGACGTGCACGCCGTCCTTCGTGCGGTTGCGTTCCATCCCAAAGTAGAACTCGTCCGGGTTGCGGTACGCCGCCTTGGTCTTCAGCGCCTTGATGGCATCTTCCTTCTTGTGGAAATCGCGCGCTCGGAGCACGTAGTCTTTCTTCTTCTCCAGCAACCCGAACTTGCGGCGGTCCCCGGGCTGCGAGCGCTCTTTGTGCGTCTTACGCTTGACGGCGTTACGGAGAGCGCTCATCGTGGCCGGTCACGCGACGCGCGCGAACGATGCAGGTGCCCTCGGCCCGACGTGCGCTGGGCGCAGCAGGTTGTGTGGAAGCGGTGGGGCGGCGGCGGCGGCAAAGATTCCCGGGTCGGTTCGCGGTCCCGAATCGGATGGATTCGTGCACTTTTTATTATTCCTCGGCGTGCACTACGAGTCGCGCGCCTTCGCTCGGCGGGCCGCTTAGCGGCTCTCACCGGGGAAAGCGTGACGCGCTCGTCTCCGCTGACACGCCAGCGGGCACTTCGGAGGCGAGCCCCGCTTCGGTGCTCTCCGCGCCTCCGAGGTGACGCCGCGAGGCGCGTCCTCTGACCTGCAGTGCAGATTCGACGAGGATGAAGCCGTCGGGGAGACAAAGGCGGGGCGCGCCCGCGGCGGGCACGTCCTGGAGCTCGGACGAGGACGACACCGCCGGCGAGGCGGCCGACAAGGACGACGAGCTCCACGGCGTGGAGTTGCAGAAACACCCGACGTTCCGCGGGCACCCAGGTAGCGGCCACGCCACGCCGAAGGACGAGCAGAGGAGGAACCTGCGCGCGCTGCGCAAAGGCAAAGATGCCGAGCCCGAGCCTGAGCCCGCGCACCGCGGCTCTGCGGTGGACCCGCTGGTGATGCGCAAGATCCAGACGGACCTCGACAAGCTCGCGCGGCGTAAGAACGAGCGCGAGCGCTCGAGGCGACGCGTGCGCGCGCGGGAGGAGAAGGACAGCGACCGCGGCGCGTCGCGGCTCACCGGCGCGGGGACGCGCGAACGAATCGTGCGCGCGCCTCTCGTCGTCTCCGGCGTCGACGCGGAGTCGTCGACGCGAACCGCGTCGACGCGGAAAGACGGGACGAGCGCGGCGTACGAGACACCGTCCAGCGACCGAACGAGTCGAAGCGAGCGTCCGCACCAGCAGAGCCCGCACGTGGGCTCCGGCTCGCGGCGAGGCAGTTTCGTGGGCGTGGCGTACGCGCTCGACAGCGAAGACGAGGACGCGGGCTCGGCGCGGTCCTTCGGAAAAGAGAGAGAGAGACGGACCGCGTCTTCGCGCGCGCCGACGCCCCCTCTCGGCGCGAAAGCGGGGGAGACCCCTGACTCTCTGCGGTACATGGAGGTGATGTCCCGCTACCTGTCTACCAGAGGCGTGCATGCGAGCCTGCTGGACGAGCTGGAGGAGGACGGCGACCGGTGGGGGCGCGCGCCCGGCGGCTCCGAGGACGCGGACCTGGACTCCAACGACCGGTCGGCGTTTTCGTCGCGGAGCGCGACGGCGATGGCGAGATCCGCGAGCGACGCGACCGTGGACGACGACACCGCCGCGGAGGCGCTGGCTTCGTTCGCTTCGGCCGCGAGCGGGTCGTCGGAGCCCTCCGAGTGTGAAAGTCGCGCGGCAGAAGACGCGACGACGCCCCGGCGCGCCGCGCAGGCTGAGCCGGGTTCGAGGAGCGCGGGGATGACGCCGGACGCGTCGCGTCGCGGGCGCCCGCCGAGCCACAGGCGCACGCCCTCCGGCTCGCGCGTCGCCGCGGCGCCCGCGACGCCGGTAACCCCTCCTGGGACGTTATCGCCTTCGGCGGCGCCGTTCGACTACGACCGCGCCGCTGCGCTTCGCGCCGAGCCCAAAACGAAACCGACGCCGCCGAGCTCGAGGCGCTCGTCCTCCGCGTTGGCAGCTCCCGAGCCGCGGCGGTCGCCGGAGCCGTTCGCGCTCAGCTCGTCGCTGGCGGCGTCCATCGAGCACATGCGCGGCGCTTCGGCGCTCTCCCCCGCGGATCGCGCGTTCGCGGCGGCGGCGGTGGACGCGGGCGCGAGCGGGGACGAAAAGGACGGCGCGTCGTCCTCGGCGGCGGCGGGGAAAGACAACGCGGTGGACGCCGAGCTTCGCCGGGAGCGCTTCGCCGCGGCGCGCGCGGCTCTGCGCGCGGAGACCCCGCCTCCGGGCTCGGAGGCGGCGGACACCGCAGAGGGTGTCGCGCGGCTCGCCGCGCGCAGAGCGGGGATCGCGCTCCGCACCGCGCTGGACGCGGCGGTTGCCGCCGCCGTGGACGGCGAGTCCACGCTCGGGGACGCGCAGCACGCTTCGGCGGATGTTCTGTACGAGCTCGAGCGCGCCTCCGATGCGTGCGCGCTGGCGGTGGCGCGCGCGGCGTCTTCGCCCTCGCCCGAGGCCACCGCGCTCGCCGTGGTGACCCACGCGCGGCTGAGTAGCATCGTGCTGGAGGAGGTGTCATCCGTGGCGTCACACGCCGCCTGGGCGCTCCGCGAGCTGTCGCGGTCGCTACGCGCCACCAGCGAGGCGGAGGCGTCGGCGGGCGAGGCGGCGGAGGAAGCCGCGGCGGCGGCGATGGTGGAGAAGACGGGGGACGCCGTCGAGGCCGCGGCGCGCGCCGACCGCGAGGCGGACGCCGCCTCCGCCGACGCGGCCGCGGCGCTGGTGCGCGCCGCGCACGCCGGCGCGTGGGTCGCGCAGCACCTCGGCGTGTACTCGCGGTGGGCGAAGCGCGCCTCCTCGTGGGCGGGCCATCCGCCGCCGCCGCCGCAGCCGCAGCCGGACAGCCCGCACGCGGCGGCTCTGCAGGAGGCGGAGTCGGCCGGGATCCCGCTCCGCCTGAGCGACCCCGAGGCGGCGTCCGAGGCGGCGGACGCGGTGTACGCGCGCGCCGTGCACGACGTGGTGGTCTCCTGGGCCGGGTACATCGGCGCGTCCGCGGCGGCGGCGCCCCCCGAGGACGGGGCGGAGACGCGTCGCGCGGAGGCGAAGCGCGCGTGGCCGAACGCGGAGGACGCGGAGGACGTCTCGGCGGATGACGAGGAGGAGGCGTTCTGGGGGGGCGCGGCGCCCGTTTCGCGCGGTTTCGCGAACCCGGCGTCCGACGAACCCGGCGTCGCGGATACGGCCTGGGCGTCGAGGATTCTCCCCAAAGCGACGACAGAGATGCACGCCGAGCGACTCACGCGCGGGGTGGTCCGCGCGCACGCGGACCCCGCGACCCGGCGCGCGTTCCTGCGTTCGCTGTGGGTCCAGGCGTTCATCGCGCAGTCCTGCGTGCAGGGCGCCTTCTCCACGCCGCGCGTCGCGCGCTTCGCCAAGTCGGGCGACGGTTTCGTGCGCGACTTCGACCAGCTCGTGCGCGCCGCGATGCGCGTCATCGCGGTGGGCGCCACGGTGGAGAGCCAGCTCGCGGCGATGGGAGGGTCCGAGCCCTCCGAGCCCGCCTTCGGGAAGCCCGCCTTCGGGAAGCCCGCCTTCGGGAAGACGTTCGGCGCCGACGCCGACGGCGGCGCGAGCGCGTTTCCGAAAAGCGGCTTTTCGGAGACGGCGATGTACGGATCCGACGAAGGAAACAACGCGACACCGTCTCTCGACGCGTCCGCGTCCGTGCCGCCCGCGACGGCGGAGCGCGCGCGCGGCGCGGCGCTCGCGCCTCTCGCGCCGCGGTCGCCCGCGCGCCGCGACGCGACGGCGGCCGGTCCTCTCGGTCCCTGCGACCGGAGCGCGGTTTCCACGGTTCCCGCGGCGGCGGACGCGCCCTCTTCCGTGGACTACATCGACGCGCTGTGGACGTCCGTGTCCCAGGTAAAGACGCTCAAGTTCGAGAAGGCGATCAAGATCGGCCGCGGCGGGTTCTCCACGGTTTTGCGCGCGGCGTGGAGAGGCAGCACGGTGGCGGTGAAGGTACTGGACCCGAAGAAGATCAACGGCGACGTCGTGGACGCCATCAAGCGCGAGGTCACGACGATGACGGCGAACAGGCACCCGCACATCGTGACGGTCCTGGCCGCCTCCGTGCAGCTGCCGGACGCGTCCATCATCATGGAGCACTGCCTGCACGGCTCGCTGTCGGACGTCCTCGCGCGCGCGCGGAAGCACCCCGCGCGGCTGTGCTGGCGCGTGCGGCTGCTGATGGCGGCGGACGCGGCGTGCGGGCTCGCGTTCCTGCACTCGAGCTCAAACCAGATCGCGCACCGCGATTTCAACACCTCCAACCTGCTGGTCACGGAGGACATGCGCGTGAAGATCGCCGACTTCGGGCTCTCGCGGCTGGTGCGCGCGGCGACCTCCACCTCGGGGACCTCGGGGACCTCGGGGACCTCGGGGAAGGAGAACGAGGCGGACGGCGTCGCGAACGCGGGCCAGCCGCCGAGCGCGGCGACAGATTCCGCGAAAATCGTCTCGGACCCCGGCGACCCCGGCTTCGGTTTGCGCAACTGCCTTTTCCACGCGCCCGAGGTGATCGCCGCAGGCGCGGGCGGGAGCTTCGGCACGCGCGCGGACGTGTTTTCTTTCGGTGTCGTGCTGTGGTGCCTGGCGACGCTGGCTCCGCCCTGGGAAGACGTGCAGGCGGAGCACGAACACCTCCCTGATCTGGTGCGGTTCTACCAGACGATGCGCGCCGTCGCGAAAAAGGTGGCCGCCGGCGAGCGCCTCCCCTTGGACGCCTTGCGTTCCCCGGAGCGCGCGTGCGAGGGTTTAGGGACAGAAACTCCGTCGCTCGCCTTTCCGGGAAACACCGCACGGTACGTCGAGCTCATCGAGCGGTGCTTCTCGACGGACCCGAACGCGAGGCCAAGCATGACGCACGCGCTGCGCGCGCTGCGCCGGATGCGCCGGGACGAGACGGAGGCGGAGTTCGCGGCGTTCCCCGTCCCGAAGACGTGGGCGGGGTTCGCGCCGGTCGCGGTGCCGCACATGAGCGCGGCTCGCGGCGCGGACCCGCACGGAAGATCCGAGGCGGAAGCCGCTCGCGCCGAGAAAAACACGCGCGACGCGTTCACGACCGCCGTTCCCGAAAGGCTTTCGACGAAGGACTTTTCGGCGGCGGAGACGGCGCCGCGACCGCGCTTCCGCCGCGACGCGACGGACGCGTCGGGCGCGCGCGTCGCGCTCCTCGTCGCGGCGGTGGCCGCGGCGAGTTTCTCGGTGGGGAGGTTCTGGTCGACCCGGCACGCGTCGTGACGAAAAGAGTGAAAACACTATCTATGCTCCTTTTACAACCACCGCGCCTGAGTCATTGCACGACGCAACTCCGCGCCGTGGGGTGCATATCCATCTCCTCCGCGCGCACCTTGCTCGGCGCGAGCGCCTCGTCCCGCGCCACCGCCGACAACACTTCCCGCCGGAAACGCTCCGCGGTTTGCCTCTCACTCACCCCCGCGCGCGTCGTCTCGCGGTACAGGCGCGCGAGCTGCGGCCAGCGCGCGCGCGTCGTGTCGTGTATGACGTGCGTCTCCGCGCCCGCGAGCAGGCGCTTGACCACCGAGCCCGGCGGGTCGAGGTTGAAGGGCGCGCAGCCGGTGAGGATCTCTCCGAGCACGACGCCCAGCGAGTAGGTGTCGTTGTGAAAGACGTACGGGTGCTCAAAACACAGCGGGTCCATCCAGTGGATCTCTCCCCGCTTCGCGCTGCTCAGCAGCCCGTTCGAGTCGTGGTGCTTGGAGAGCGAGTACCCGGAAAGCACCACGTTGGAGAAGTCCCGCTGAAACAACATGTGCATGCTGTTGACGTCCTTGTGCACGACGTTCTTGTGGTGGAGAAACGCGACGCCCGAGGCGATGTCGGCGAGCATCCGGAACAGTTTCGCGCAGGCGCGCCAGTTCCCCGTATCATCGCGCCCTTCGTGCGCGATGTAGTCGAAGAATCTCACCTCGTACATCCCCACGCACACCCAGTCGCGCGGGATCTTGGAGAAGGCCAGGACGCGCAGCAGATGCGGGTGCCGGAACTCGACACCGGCGAGGATGTTCATCTCCCTGGCGTACTCGGCGACGTCCTCCACGGACCCGACGCCGCGCCTCTGCGCGGCTCTTCGGACGTTTCCGGCCATGGGCACGTCCGCCAGCCTCGGCATGTTCGTTTTGTTGTACGCTCTCACCACGACGCGCTCATTCCTGCCGCTCGCCCTTCCCAGGATCGCGGGGAACACCGTGAACGTCCGGTCGTGCATCAACTTCTCGCCGATCACCTCGATGTCTTGGGAGGCGAGGCGCATCGCGAGCGGCTCGGAGAGGGGGACGGGTTCTGCCACGTACGAGTCGTCGTGGGAGTCCGACCCGGGCCAGCTATCGCACTCGGTGCGTTCCTATTCGCGACGGGGGTGAACGGGGGTGGTGGGGTCGCGGTCAGGCGCGGGTCATGACGATGAGTCGCCGCGGGACGAACGAAGCGCCCGAAGAATTGCGGGTGTCTACACACCGGAGAGACGAACACGATCGCGTGCGCGTCGCGGGTTCGCGCGGAGGTTCGTACCTGGTCATCATACCTCGCCGCGAGCTCCAAGATGCGCCGCATCAGCTCCGTGTCCTTGTTGGCATCTTTGGAAATCATTCCCGGAAACCCCACGCCCGCATGCGAAGTGGGGCCTTTCCCATCATCGACGGTCGAGATACTTCTTTACAATGTTTCCGACAAGTTTTGGATCGGCTGAGCGGGCTGACGACGTGACGAGCACAACAAAACAGAAACTTCTTTTTCTCGGGAAATCAAAACATTTTTCAGCGAGCAAACAGTCGCACAAAACGGCGTAACACATTTTTTTGTAACCACCACATACCCCGAACACACCCCAACGAAGTCTTCGAAGACACCTCTACTGCCGGCAGATCGTCGAGCGCTTCGGAGCGCGGGACGCGGGTCACATCTCGGTCGAAGTACCGATTCGCGCAATCGTGCGTAGTGATGACTCGGTCACCGCTCGCCTTCGCGGCGGGATTGGTGTGCGTCTTCGCGCTGGTGTTTGCGCCGCGAGTGGATGCGTGGAACCCGAACCCGAGCAAATTATTGCCTTACGAGCGCTGCACCGGTGAGGGCGGCGAGTGCACGTGCCACGGCATCGCGCGCTGGGGTTGGCCGATGGACACAGAGAAGCACCCCGAATACGAAGACGGCTACCAATGGGTGCGTTCGCCCCCGAAAGCACGCGCACCCGTCCGCCTCGCGCGATCGCACTCGAGCGACAACACCCACGTCGTTTCCGAGAAACCGCGGTTCGCGCGCGTCTCTCGCCCGTCGCTCACCCACTCCCCCTTCCCGCACGCAGACATACGCGACGGTGAAGTGCATGCAATTCACGTGCGAGCCGTACAGCTGGCGCATTTCCGATGAACCTCCGGAGGGCGCGGTGGCGGACGCGCTCGGGAAGGGCGTCTGCGAGTGCTCGCGGCTCAAGCAGAAGGAGCCGCCCAAGGAGGAGGATCTCGAATACAGCTGGTGCTCGGAGGGTGGCGAGCTGTGCGACTGCGACGGGAGGCTCCGCTATGGGCACACCGGCCTGGCGTCCCACTACGCGAACAACAGCGCCTTCTTCAAAGCCAACCCTGATCTCATCCGGCACGTCTCCGTGGACGTCAGCGTCGCGCCGGGGGAGTTCAAGTGCGACATGTCGACGTTTCCCTGGGAGAAGGAGGCGCCCTGGGCCGGGCACCCGGAGATGGCGCCGAAGTTGAACTGCCAGTGCGCGCGGTACGCCAAGCCGGGGTGCATCTTATCTCCCCCCTCGCCGGAAGCGCCGAACGCGCCTCCTCCGCCGCCGGGCGCGCCGGACGCGCCCATGGTGCACCAGCCGCCGACGGCGCCGGGTCTGCCGCCGCCGCCGCACCCGTGGCCGCCCCCCAACCCGTCACCGCCGACGTTCCCGCCGGTGCCGATCGAGGTGCCGCCCCTGGTGTTCATCGACCCCAAAATGCTGGACGATCCGGGCGATCCGCCCGAGCTGCCCGAAGTGCGCGACCCGGTGGCCCTCGAGGAGGACGCCAAGAAGGCGGAGCTCATGGAGGAGGTTTCCATCGACGTGCTCCCCGGTGTCAAGCCGTGGCTGGTGGAGTGGACCCGGTGCTCGGACGCCGGCGAGCTGTGCGACTGCCCGGGCACGATCCGGTACGGCCACGCCGGCATGATGCGTCACTACGAGGACGACGGCGCGTACTTCAAGGAGAACCCGCACGTCGTGCGCTGGATGATGCGCATGGGTGACCCGGATGAGCCCACGCCGTGCACGCGCGAAAAGTTTGGCGACCGCGACCCGTTCCCGGACATCCCGGAGGAAGAGAAGATGTGCCTGTGCGCGCCGCTGGTGATGCCGTACCAGTACAAGATCTCGGGCGTGACCTGGGGGCAAGAGTACGACTCCTTCGGCGCGTTCTTCGAGGTGTCGCACGACGGCGACAAGTACCGCGACTGCGCGCAGAAGGGGGAGTTTTGCGAGTGCAACGGGACGGTGCGCATCGGCCAGCCGTCGCACGCCGTGCCGCAGACGGCGTACCGGTCGTTCTGGAAGGAGATCTTCCTGCAGCACGACGATCTGAACAAAGTGCAGGGCCGGTGGTTCATGCGCTCGACGGACGCGAGCCGGGGAGGGGTGCAGTGCGACACGGCGAGCTTCCTGACGGACTACAACGAGAAGCGCCTGACGGACGCCACCGTGGACGACGCGGTGCGGTGCCAGTGCCTGCCCAAAGGCGACGGGGAGGACGACCACGCCGTGTTCTACCCAGAGGACGTCGTGGACGAGGTGCAGCTCATCTCGCTCGACTCCATCAAGCCCGAAACGCAGCCGAACGCGCAGGAGGCGGCACTCGGCGAGGCGTACCTGGCGGACGACCGCCGGATATCGGAGCTGATGGCGCGCGGCGCTACGCGCGTCGCCGCGCTGGGGCGGGCGCCCGAGCTGGGGCGCGCGAAGAAGGCGACGAAGGCGACGACGGAGGCGGAGGCGAATGGTTCGAAGGCGAAGGTGCACAGCGCGAAGCACGGATCGGGGACGGAAACGAAGACTGGTTCCGAGGCACCGTCGAAGGTGAAGGCGGGCGCGGCGAGTGCGAAGGAGAGCGTCGCCGAAAAACGCGACGAAAAACGTTCGCGGAGTCGTTCGTCGTCGTTCGAGTCGAGCGCCGTCGGCATGAAACAGGCCCGGGCGATCGCGACGGCGCGTCGCTTCGGCGGCGCGACCCCGACGAGGGCGGCGGCTGCGACGGCGGTCATCGGACTCTTCGCGGCGCTGGGTGTCGCGGCGACGCGGCTGCGGCAGTCGAAGCTTCGGGTGTCGGAGGAGCGCCAGCCGCTCATCCCCGGTCGCTAGACGCGCGCGCGGCGCGCGCCCGACGAGCGACCCGGCGTCGCTCCTGCCTCGCGTCGTACGCGGCTACGCGGCGTCGAACGATTCGAAATGACTCGTGATATCCTACACACAGACCACGTATCCGATACCGAACGATGCGCGTTCACCCGCTACCGCGCTCGTTCGCGTGTCTCGCGCGACTCGGGGAAAACGCCAACCTCGCCAAGGCGCCGAACAACCCCCCGGGCGGTTCCTCCGCGTCGCTGTCCGAATCTTCGCCGCGCGCGGCGACCACCTCTGCACCCGCCGCGGCGTACACGCCGGCCAACGCCTCCTCGTTCTTCTCGAGGTCCTCCCGCTCGCGCGCGGCGGCGTCTGCGTCGTACGCGTGCTGTACCAGGTCCATGGCGCGCTCTGTGGGCATCGCCCCGAGCCCGCGGAGCGCGAGGTCGAGGTTGTTCTTGAGCGTGCGAAACGCCCGGAGCCGAGGCCCTCGCGCGATGCGACGCAGGCGGTCGTTCGCGCCCCGGAAACTCGTGACCCTCGAGTTTTCCCGCGCGAAGACGCCGCGCGGCGCGCGCGCGCCCCCGTCCGCTCCCGGGCCCACCGGCAGGCCGTCCACCGACCTGCGCCCCGCCCTCGTCTCCACCCGCTGCAGTGTCCTCGCCAGCCGCAGGCGGTTGCGAACCTTGGTGCCGAACTTGCGCAGCACGTTGAGGCGCACGAGCGCGTCGAACGGGTTCTGCTTGTCGTACACGCCCTCCATCGTGGAGCAGTAGTCGAAGCGCTCGATGAGGATGGCGACGAAGAGGTTCGCCAGCAGGTACACCGCGAACACAACGAAGGAGAAGAAGTAGAAGATGGCGCTGAACCGGTACGACTCGCACGCCTCCGCGGTGCGCGCGGCGGGATCGGACAAGTCCCCGGTGGCGCACTCCCAGTAGACGTCCTTGAAGATCTCCGCCCAGTTGCCGGAGAGCGACACGAACAGCAGCGACATCGCGCCGCCCCAGTTTTGGAAGTTGGTGTACTGCGTGATCCCGTCCCCGGGGAAGGGCTCGGGCACGTCGCCGTACAGCGTGCACCCTAGGCACGCGTAGATGTGCATAATGAGCGCCATCAGGCCGAAGATGTTGAGCATCCCGGGCAAGGCGGTGAGAAACGTGTCCACCAGCGAGCGCAGCCCGGGGCTGGTCTTCAGGAGCTTGAACAGCCGGAAGAAGCGAACGGTGCGAAACACGGTGACGAACCCAGCGTTGTCCTCGCCGGCGGCGTAGAGCACGACGAGTTCTACGACGCCGAGCACGGTGACGGTAAAGTCGAGCCTGTGCCACCCGCTCTGCCAGTACTGGCGCCACCGCATGGCGATCACGTTCACGATCGTCTCCAGCACGTACAACGCGCAAAACACCGCCGACAAGACGTTCATGACCCGCGTCTCCTGATTTCCCGCGTCGGCGCGGTAAAAGCAGAGCTGCACGGCGTTGGCCACGATGAAGAACATCACGAACGGCTCCCATACCTTGCGCGTTCGCAACGTGAACGCCCACC
>MDSV01066991.1_pt1 | contig 13026 bp, 6 predicted proteins | sample 810851 | NCBI WGS metagenome assembly MDSV01 (sample SAMN05326640, study PRJNA326480) | marine metagenome | isolation source: seawater | place: Atlantic Ocean: North East | collected 2012 | reverse complement strand
TTTATTTGCCACTGGGTACAATTGGGGTGAGCTTAGCCAGTATTTGCCTACCTTCTTTGTCAGAGTCAATTTCCAAGCATAATCACCAAGCGGCGCAAAGAGAATTGCAGCGCTCGGCACATATGATTTTCTTACTTGGTATCCCTTCTGCAGTGGGTTTATTTTTCCTTGCGAAACCTATTATCTCAATATTGTTTGAAAGGGGTGAGTTTTTAGCGAAAGATGTTGAAATGACAGCTCTTGCTCTTCAGTATTTCAGCTTTGGCTTGCCGTTTATGATGCTTATGAAAATTTGGATCGCAGCTGCATACTCTTTTAAGCGCGTTGATTTAACAGTTCGGGCAGCATTTATTGCAATCGCTGTTAACTTGATTGTTGCGCTTTCATTTATGGGAAGTATTCAGCACTGTGCAATCTCACTTGCGGTCTCGACAAGTTCATTGGTTCAAGCAAGCTATTTATATATGAGATTAACGAAGGTAAGCGGTTTAAGAATTATAGATTTTGCCAGTCTAAAGTTCTTATTTTTTCCTCTTGTGGCGATGGTGTTTGTTGTTATGGGCTTTGAGTCATATTATGTTCATGGTATGCTCCATGCGGGTCTGTGGCTATCCGCACTGATTGTTAGTTCGGTAATTGTTTACTTTCTTACTTATTTTAGCATTATGCGTCTTAACCTTGTCAGCTAATGCTGTCGTGTAGCTATTTTTAGTCCATTGTGCTAGCATCATTATTGGTTGAGGTAAGGGTTGTATGTCTTTTGGTTGCTCGAAATATGAAGCGATAAATCAAGGCGGAGATTATCCATTACCCGGCGTGGTATTAAGAATTGTTCTTTGCTTCATTGCCTTCCTAGTTCAATTTAAAATATTTATTGAGACAATTTTCAAAAAAGGCTATGTTGCAAAATTTGTTGAGATGATTGCAAGTTATGGTGTCAATCCGACCTCAGCAGCCTATTTGTTCAGCGGCCTTAATGTGTTAATGCTCATGTCATCATTTTTTCTTCTTGGTTTTTATTATTTTCAGCCGGTGGTAGGAACAATCCGGGCATTGATGAGAAATACCTTACTAAGGTCACATAAGTCCAGATCCATACAAGCTTTCTGTGAGGCGAACCAACTTGACTTTGTTAGTCCGCTTGAGACCGAAAAAAGGGTGATTGATAAACAGACTAAGTTTCTCAGTGAGTTCAATTTGTGCGATGCACATAAAGAAGAAGAGAAAGTGGCTAGTGTTAAGGGTAGCTCTCTCATTACACTTGATGTATTTTTAAAATCACATTGTGCCATCAGAAATATCATATACTCAATTTATTTAATGAAACCTGGTGGAAAAGAGGCGCGCTCAATTTATACTGAGTATATCAATCAGGCTTACGAACAGGATAGTGAGGAGTTAACGGGTGAGGAGAAGGAGGAGAGAGAGATAGAAAAGAACGTCGTTCTGGAATCATTGGGAACGCTGTTTGAAAGTCGAGAGACCTTTAAGAATGCAGGTGAATTCACCGACACCATAATAAGAGAATTAATTGATTTTTTAGATCGATGGAAAAAATATAAGCATCATACTTATCTTGCGGAGGATTTGTTTCATAGACACCGCAATCATCTCTCTACGCTAAAAGTAGGAGAGGATGGTGATTGTATTTTTAAATATGCTTGTGTGGATAAAAAGAGTTTGACAGCTGGTGTTCAAGAAAGGCTAGTTGATAATTTGCTAAAAATACAGAGAAAGCTGGCAAGATTCTACACACAAAAAATGACAGACAGTAAGTATACATGGGCACGACTTAGACCAGATTTTATTGCAACCTATCTTCAGCTCAAGGACAGTTTGGCCGCTAACTTGGAGCATGAGCTCAACAAGAGATTTCCTTCTTCCAAAAGTTATTTTATTGACCCGGTGACCAATTTTGTTGGTATTCCGAATGCTATCGCCAATGGACTGCTGTCCATTATTATGTTTTTACCGTTTATTCAAACGTTTGGTCTGTCACTTTGGCTGAACGTTTCTGCTTGTGTGATTCTTTTTACTGCCACTTTTTATACTTCATATGCTTTTACTTATGAAAACGTTAAAAAATTTGCAAGGTCACTTAAATCATACCGACTTATACCCACTCATCATCGTAATCAAATCGGATATTTGAATTATTTTCTTGGGTTCGCAATGGGTTTGTCCAGTGGCGTATTTTTTTACAGCCGAGCGAAGAGCATATTAATAACAAATAGCACAAGTATTGCCTATTTTTTTAGACAGGTGATCAGGCCAGAGCTTTTATTAGCTCATTTCCCGTTTGTTGCAGATTTTGTCGCTGTATTTTTCGCGGTAATTACATTAGTATGTGCAGCTTCACTTTATATAAACCAATGTTTGCAGTCACAAAGAAGGTCTTATGACCGAGGAAGTATATGGCAGCGAGTGGTCAGCTTCTCTAATGCAGAATTACGTTTTGACCCGAAAACTCTTTTTAAAGGCATGATTATTTATAGTGCAACGATTGTCCAGGTGTTTGTAATTTTTGACCCGCTGTTTGCGCTGCCAATGTTAAAGTTTATGGGGCACCTTCGTTATCTAATCTTAATGGCTGTTGGGTTTGTATGGCAGCAGTTATTTAACAATGCTTATGAGAAGATGTGGACCGGCGGGGGTATAACCCTGATATATGAGAGCATCAAAAGCACAAAGTGTTACAGTACTAAATTAATGAAATTCTCTCATCAGAAGCCCATAAGTCGCTCAGAAATCCCAGCGCCTAGGCTAGGTCACTAGAGAAATGTGCGATTTTGTTTGTAAACAAAAGTAGGTGATCTGATTTGGTTGCCAATGCCCAAGATTAATTCGCTCGATAGAGCTACCCTCAATGTTTGTCACCTCAACTTTATGGGTATGACCATGGATAATCATATCACATGATTGATTGGCTGTTTGAATAAGTGCTTGCCAGTTAGGTTCTGACAGCCCAGGAGTTAGATTCTTTTTGTGGGTTGAGCTTATAGATTTTACTTGCTTTGTCAAATGATTGATCAGGCGGCGGGGAAGGGACTTTGCAAGCCGCTGGATTATCGGTTTGGATAACAAGCGTCTAAACTGTTGATGTTGCTTGTCATTAGCGCACCATAAATCACCGTGGGTGAGAATGATTCTTTTTTCTCCAAACTGAATAGGCGTTGGGTCTTTGAGAAAATGCATCCCCAGTGTCTCACATTCAGGCTGATTTAATAGGCAGTCACGATTGCCCTGCATAAAATAAAACTTTGTTGGGGATAAGGATTTGATGTCATCGCTAAGTTTGGCGGTGAATTTATGGTAATTGGCACTTATCCATGCGTCAATAAAATCTCCTAAGACAAAAATTGCACATGGCTGTTCTTTTTTGATTATCGAAGAGAACCGGCGCCAGTTAGCTTCCCAATTCAATTGGTTAAGATCGAAGTGAAGGTCACTGATCAGAAATACTTTGTCGGTTTGATTAAATGAAATATTAGAATATCTCATCATTATTTCCGTACTGAGGGTTCAAAATGGTAAGGTTCATCATGAGCGCTGCAACGGTCAATGGCCCTATCCCGCCAGGAACGGGTGTAATTTGATTGACAATTTTGCTAGCTGTTTCATGGTTAAGATCACCATAGACCTTTGAATTCTTGATGCGAGTCCCAATATCAATAATGATATGGTGCCGATTAAGCCAGCTTTCATTAACGGCGTTGGCTGCGCCTGTTGCGCAAACTATAATGGTATTATTTTTTACTAGTTGTTCAAGGTTAGTAGTTTTTAAGTTGCTGATAGTTACTGTAGCTTCTTGCTGAGAGAACCATATGGCTGCTGGTTTCCCTACTAAATTAGATGAGCCTATTATCAGTACATTCCTACCTATCACAGAAATGTTGTAGTGGTTGCATAGTAGGCGTATCGCCTGAGCTGTCCCTGGAAGGACTTTGTATGCGTTGATAAGAAATTGGCCCATGCGAAATGCGCCTAGGCAGTCAACATCTTTATTTGGGTCAATCGCTTGCGTGATTTGCCATGTGTTAAAGGACTTTGGGAGGGGGAGCTGGATGAGTATGCCAGATACTTTCTTATCTTTATTGAGCAGGTTGATAAGGTCATATACCTCTTCTTCCAAGCAGTTACTGGAAAGGTTGATTAGTGAAAAGCCAAAGCCTAGAAGGGACGCTTGCTTCTTTTTGTGTGCGATAAATCTCAATGACGCGGGGTGCTCACCCACCAAAATAACAGCTAGGTGAGGCTTCGATTGCCATAGATCAGTAACTTTTTTTATACTGGCATAAACCTGGTCACAAATTTTGTCTGAAGTAAGGTAATTCATCTGACTCATCATATTATCATGCCTAGGTTAGATTGAAACCCAATAAATAGCAAACTTTCGTAAATCAATTGATTTCAGGGTTGATTTTGCATTCAAGTACAATTAATCTGTTAATAGGAGAGATTATATGTTTAAACATGGATTTAAGAACCGGTTAAAATCATTATTTAACCTGTCAGCCTGGTTGGGCGTCAGCAGCCTCTATTCTGGAGCTGTTTTCATTAGAAAATTATTTACCCAAATTACCGATCGTAATTATGTATCTGATGTAAAGCATGAATCATTCGACGAAGCAGTCAAGTTCTACAACCTCTCTGAGGAGGAACTTGAGAAGAGAAAAGAACATTTCAAGCTTATGTCGTGGATTTATGGTATAATGTTACTTTCGGGCATTGCCTACAATGTTTATCTTGGTGTTAAACATAACTGGACATCTTTTTTTATGATGCTGTCCTTTAATTTTATGCTGTTTTCTTTCTTCTTTAGGGAAAACTTTTGGTACTTCCAGATCAGAGAGCGTAAACTTGGACTGACTTTTATGGATTGGTTAAATAGGATTTAGATACAGTGAAGAAATGGATTTTTCTACTTTTAGGTTTATGCTCTTGTGCATTTGCAGATACTAGCTTCTCTAATATGAATTTCACCCCGGCCGCTGGGGATTTATCCATGAATTACCTTGGATTAGTATTTGGTACAGTTCCTGGCTCGGGTTTAACTGGCGGTACAAATAACCTTATCGGTGGGATTTTTGAGGTATTTAATACGGGTGTCTTGGTAATGACAATGGCCATTGTTGGGTACACAGTATTCACTACAGTGGTGGGTGTCTCACAAGAAGGGTCAGGTGCCTTTCAAACAAAGATTTCTCCATGGGTTACTGCAAGAATAACATTTGGTACTTCACTTTTACTACCGATACCCGGCTCTGGTTATTCTGGCATACAAGTTATGGTAATGTCTTGTGTGGTTCAGGGTGTAGGGTTTGCGAATCTTATATATGATCAAGTGTTAGTATATGTCAAAGATGGTGGCAGCGTTGTCTCTGGTAAGGCTTCACCGGATCAGGAGATACAGAGTAAATTGGTTGAAAATTTAGAAAAATTTGTAGATGGATATTCTGATCTATTTAAAGTGGGCGCCTGTGTATATTATAGAAATCAACAGTTTAGCACAAATACATTTAGTATTGTTAACAGTGATAACAAGGGAATTGTTTATGTGCCTAATGCAGATGGGGGCAATGTTAAATGCGGGGAGGTAGCACTAGGTGCGCTGGGCGCTAACACTGCGGAAACTAATGCAGAAAATGCAATTGCAGTTGCGAACAATATAATTTCGCTCGTCAAAAATCAACTAAATCAGGATGCTCGCTCGGCTTGCGGGCTTGGGGAAAACCTAAGTGAAACAAACTGTCCAAATGCTGCAAATCTTGCAATGGCTGCTCAGATATCCGTTTTTCAGCAAGAGGCGAGTGGAAGCAGCGCCAGTGCTCTTAGGTCTGGCTGGCAAAGTGAAGCAAAGAAAAGAGGATGGATCACCGCAGCATCTTACTATGATAAATTAATTAACGCAAAGGGCGCAGACCCCAATACAAGCGCTCCTCTTTATATTAGATTTGGTCTAAGTGGACCTACTGTTACCGTCGTTGCTCCTGACGGTGATTATAAAGAACCGTATGGGAATTATGTAGGGCATGTTAAAGATGTAAAAAAAGCAGCAAAAACGCAATTGAAGCAGCAGTATGAAGCATCGGAAGTCGTCCCTGCTGATAACTCAAGCGCTGCAAGCGCGATTGCTAATGCAATTAAGAGTGGGTTAGGGCCTGCTGCAGGTAGCGCATGTTTCTCAGATGGCCCAATTGATGTATCAATGACGGGTCTAGTTCCTGGTGGGTGCGTATATTTTGCTTTTGATCATTTGGTTGTTTTATCCAATCATGTGATTACAAAACTCACAGGGTGTAACCTGATGGACTGTGTAGATGGTGGGGGAAGTTTTAATAGCTCAGGCTGTAAGCGTGTACAAAAGAAAAGAGATAGTTGCCCAAGTGACTATGCGAAGAACAATGGATTTCTTGGGATGCTTGATAAGGATAATAATGGACTGATATTTGACCCACTTAATGAAATGCGTACCTTAGGTATTTCCATGATCGCAGCAGCAACAACATACTGGAAAACGACACTTGATGTAATGTATGAGAAGACCAGTAAAATGGCATGGGCTACTTTTGGAGTCAGGCTAGCAATCAATTTGCCTCTCGGAGTCGCTCAGGCGGCACTTTATGGTATATCTCCGCCTGGTGCAGCGGTTGTAGGTACGGTACAGACAACTTTGAATTCGATGGTGGATGTTTTTGTCCAGTTAACTAAATCAGCGCTTGAAGTGTATCTTCCATTTGGAACAGCTCTAGCGACAATATTTTTTGCTCAGGGCGTAGTTTTAGGCATATATTTACCATTTCTTCCATATATCCTATATATATTTGGCGCTATCGGTTGGTTGATGGCTGCGGCTGAGGCGATGGTTGCAGCACCACTCGTTGCTATGGGTGTAACGCATCCGGAGGGTCATGATCTCTTGGGTAAGGCTGAACAGTCACTTATGTTATTACTAGGGATTTTTGTTCGCCCGGCAACAATGCTTATTGGCTTTATATTCTCAATAAATATGGCAACTATTGCCGTGGGCTTGTTAAATAGGGGCTTTTTAAATGTATTAATTGACTTTCTAAAGTCTACAAGCTCGAATCCAGTTGTTATCTCAATTACTGTAATGGGCGCTATGTTGGTTTATACTTACGTGATGATGGGGGTGCTTGACCAAGCATACTCTCTTATATACCAAATCCCAGATAGGATACTAAGATGGATCGGCGGGCCAGCAGATGCACCTGGAGCAGGAGCTGCGCAGGCTGCACGTGAAATTAAACAACAAACTCAGTCATCTGGCCAACAGGCGGGTCAGGGTGCTGGTCAGGCTATGAAGGCACCAAATATTCAAGTTGATTCGGGTGCTGGTCAGGTTGATGCGCAAGCTGCAAGAGAAGGATTTGCAAATGCACAGAAAGATGGTCAGGGGGGACAAGTGGGCCAATGATAACTCGCCGCTCAAACATGAGATTTACTCTTGTTTTCTTCCTTCTATTTGGACAGATTTTCGCTGATAGTATATATTCGAATAATTTTGTAACTAACATCGCTAGCTTACTGGGAAGTTCGGTCAGTATTCCTGACCTGGGTTCTAGCAATTTAGCTGCCATGATGGTATCAAAGGTTTTTGGGGTAGCAGCTGCCGGCGTTAATCTTGGCCCTTCCGTGATTGGTAATATTTTTCAGGTTTTTAACGTTGGTATCATGGTTGTTGTTGGGATAGTCATGGGATACACCGCATCGATGGCGGTTTTAAATACCGCGGGTGAGGGCTCTTTCATGGGCCAAAAAATGCAGTCAAGCTACTTTACAACGGTCATTCGTGTCACATCAGGTACTGCAGCTTTATTTCCGGTTTATGGAGGCTACTCAGCAGTTCAGATATTAATGATAACGATGCTTATGCAAGGGTCAGCGCTTGCAGATTTACTTTGGTTTAAGATTGTTCAATCTGTCAATTCAGGCTCAGGATTCAAACCAACCTGGTTCACTGGTTATTCTGGTCCAGACGGCCAGTCAACGGTTGATGCAAGTATCAAACAATTTCTTGATCCACCTGACACAAGCAATACTGTTAAGAATAACGGTGTTTTCAATGTTAACTTAAACAATACTGCCAACGCAGGGGTCAACTTATATAATATGTTTGTATGTGAGGCGGTAAAAGATGGCGCTGCAAATTCCAACTATAAAGTCACAATTAACACTGATAGTGCTACTTCAGAGCAGTGTGGTAAGCTGAGTGCAACAGGCGTGAGTAATTTTGAGTCATTTGCGCTTGGGATTAAATCGTTAGTGATGGGTGATGCGTACCAAACGGTCGTAGATAGTGGTGAGCAGAGTCAAGATGGAATAAATGCAAAACAAGCAGGGATAGCAAGTATCTCAAATATGTTCGCATATCTTCAGGAAATTTCTCAGCGTGATGAGCAATCTGGTAGCGGCGAAAGCTTTAATTTAGCGGTTGGAGCTGGTAAATCATCAGCGGTATCGTTTGCACCAGGATGGATGGGGGCAGGCTCGCAGCACTCTGCTATTGAAAACTCAGGAAAATCAAAAAGTTCATTCGAGATGGAGAATATTTCCTATAGATATACAGCTCCTAACCCAAGTAATGTCTATGGTGTTTACAAGCTAACAATAACGAGTGATGCAATGAAGAATTACCTTGTAGACAATTCGATGACTAGAGACGAAAGTGCGTCGCACAGTGCTGGGGGAGGCTATGGCTCATTAACTAAAGATGCGAAGGACCTGCTGGATATAATAAAAAATCGAGCAGGCTCTGTCATCCCTTCAAATGGGCTCCAAAGTAGCTTAGACGTATTTAACCATAAAGCAGATGTAGGCCAGGCAACAATGAACATGACATCTTATAAGCCTATTAACGATGACTTTCAGTTTCTAACATGGACAGTAATTAATAAATTTGATTCTATTTTTATTAGTGAGCCACAAAGGCTATTTACAAAGCCACTTACAAATATTAAAGATTTTGGAATGTTACTCATTACTAGCAGCGTTACATTTTTTATGGCATTGACTGCTGATGTGATTAACCTTGCAACGACATCAGCATTTATCAATATGTTTGCTATGGCAATTGCATCAGTTCCTCCTGCGATTTTGCAGGGTGTTGGATATACTTTGGCAGTGTATGGTGATAACCAAATGAATGCATGTTGGGGCTCCCCTCCACCTCCTGGTGGTACGCTTGCTTGGTACTGTTTTCCACTTTTTCTTCTTTTCATTGTTATTTTCATTAACTTTTTTACTGGTTTAGTAATGAAGATTGTAGGATCAGTGATTGCGGTTATCGGTGCCATACCTGCAGCGATTGTGCCACAGACTCTCAGTGTTGTTTTTAAACTTTCAATAGCTAATAAGCTAATATATATCGGCCTTGCAACGGCAATTTCTGCACCGTTGCTTGCTTTGGGTGGGGCAATTGCTTTTTATGTGCCATTCATTCCAGTTTTAGCCTATACATTGGCAGTATTGACATGGATATTTCAAGCAATTGAGTCACTGATTGCAGTGCCAATAATTTTGCTCGGAGTGACTTATCCCCAGGGACACGATTTACTCGGTAAGTCTGAGCAAGCAATGATGCTTTTTTTAGGTATTATGTTAAGGCCATCTCTAATCATTGCAGGTTATGTATTCTCGATCGTTGTCACTGGGGTAACAATGATGCTGGCGAATTTAACATTTGCCAGAGTGTTGCTAAGTATATTTAAGAATTTGCCAAATGGAGAAGTATCAACCATCGTATTTATTATGATGTCTTTTGTGTTTGTGGCAATTTTTCTAGTCAATGTTGTAGATTATTCTTTCGGGTTTATTTACAAATTGCCACAAACAACAATGAAATGGATAGGGTTGCCAACTGTAGAGTCGCAAGAAGAGCAGATAATGCAAGAAATCAAAGGCGGAGCATCTTCAGCATCCTCAGAAATGGCAACGGGTGCAACGGGTTACTCTCAGGGGCTCAACGACAAGGCATTGGGTCTGCAAAAATAATGGGAATGATATGCTAGGATTTCAGTGCCTTCACATAAATATTCGACGAATAGGTTACCTATGATTCGATATATAATTGCATTTTTTTTCATTCCGCTCGCTGTATTTGCAGATGACGTTGTTGTATATGGAAATGATGCACTGAGCGTGATTACCTATAACAGTGCTTCAGATCTTTCTTTACGATATTTGAAGGCAGTATTTGGTTCAGGTATTGGGGTTAATGTTGCAGGTTCCAGTAATGAGTATATTGGAGCGATTTTTTCAAAGTTTAATATTGCCTTACTTGCAATAATATTTGGGTATGCATGTTTTACCATTTTTGAGGCAACCTTACTGGCTGCAAGTGAGGGAACCAGCTTGCGACGAAAGATTAAGCCGCTCACCTCTGTGAGACAAGTTGTAGCAGTTTTGCTTGTTGCCCCACAAACAGGCGGGTACTGTTTGGCACAAAAGATGCTCCTTAGTATGGTTGTGCTTGGTGTAGGGATTGCCAATGGTGCATGGCAAAGTGGCATCAGTTATGTTCAAAAGTTTCAAGGTGCGTCATATAGCAGTTCGCCAGGAAACAAGTGGTTAGAAATAAATAACGGAGATACCTCTCTGCTTGGTAATATGATGACTCATTATGAAGCATCATATTGTCTTGAACAAAAGTTTGCCAGCGAAAAAAAGAAAAATCCAGATACGCCAAAGTCAGATTATACACTTAGGACTGGTTCTGAGTGTGGAGGGGGTAATTCCTATGGGATATGTTATGGAACGAAAGCAAATCCAAAATTATGCGGGTCTGCAAATCCTCCACAATTAAGTACTGACGATAAATTAATTACTCAGCAGGCAATGCTTGTTTCTGCAAGGGTGATGAGAAACGCGGCAATTGATCAATATGTACTGGATAACATTAATGGCTATGACATAGAAAAATATTGTGGGGTTGATAAAACAAATTCCTGTGCGCCCGCTGTGATGGCGGTAAATGCTGCACTCAGTTATTATAACATCACCCTTCAATTGAGGGTGATGCCTGGTGGTGGAAAGTCTAATATCGATTATGACAACGCGATTGATCAGGGTTGGATAACTGCAGGTGCATATTTTCAAAATTTGATGAGTGGAGTAAACCAAACTCCCTTCACGTCGAGTAACACCCCTTCCGTTAACTTTAGACCATTGGGTGCTTTTCTAGGATCTGTCAGTGCTACAGGGGCCAGTGATAGCCAAGGTAAAATCATGAATTCTGCCCAAGCGATTGCCTCAGGTGCCTATAATGCTGAGAATCCATCCTTAAAATTCACTGATGAAGATAGTCAAGAGGCCTACACTCTGGGACAAATCTTGCGGTTATCAATACCCAAGACAACGTTTGTTGGGGATATAATTAATTCGTTCGGTGGGTCATTATTTGTGATGTTTAAAATTGTAGATATAAACATTGCAATTGGCCTAGAGAATCTCTATAAGCTTCTGGCCCAGGCGGTTGAAGCATTTACAGGTGCAAAGACGATGTCGAACTCATCATTTGGTGGAACTAGTTATAGCCCATGGACAGCTGGCAGCGTTGGCACACTAGCTGCGAGGTGGAGTGCAGATAGTGTCAATACAAGTTGTGAGAAGAACATTAGTCTATGTCTAAATGCGCTGGGTGATAGTAATGCTGCCCAAAAATGTATAGAAAGAGTTTACAGTGATGCCGACGTCTCTTGCCGAAAGGGAAATTATGGAATTATCAATCAAATGCAGCGTAGGTACCAAATTCAGCACAATAAGGATGCAAAATCACTTACCCCAATAAGCCCTTTTGTTGCAATGGTCCAAATTGGTAGATCACTTGTAAAGACAGCAAGTGATTACTGGGATATGAATATGAAGCAGTCAACCGCTGAACTAATGAAGATTATTTGGGGGTTCTATGTCTTTAAAACAGCATTGACACTAGTAGCAGGTGGTATTGGCGCGGTATGTATGGTTATGGAGCTTTGTATGGTTCCTGGGGCTATTGCGCAATCTGTATTACGTCTATTTATTACGCTGGCTGATTATGCAGCATCGGCAGCCCAAAATTTGATTGAGATTCCCTCAGGCCTAGGAAATTCAGTTGCAATGATTATCTATTCGATCGGAAACTTTATGGGCTACTTTATACCATTTATTCCAATTAGTGTATTTATTCTTGCTGTAGTCGGCTGGTTTTTACTGGTAATCGAAGCGATGGTGGCTACACCTCTGGTTGCCCTAGGGCTCACAAACCCTAAGAATCATGATTTTCTTGGCTCTGCACAGCAATCAATTATGATGTATGTCAGTACTTGCCTTAGACCGGTACTGATCGTCATATCATTTTTTATTGCAGTTAATCTGACGTTTGTTTCTTTTGATTACTTAAATTATGTTTTTTTCCAGGCATTTGGTTCAATACTCGCAACCATCTCGGGCGATGTTGGGGCTGAATTTGCATTACCAGTAATCTTTGCAGGCATGCTGGTATATTCATATTTTTGCATGTCTGTATTGATGTATGTACTTGAGATTATTAATGATATCCCGGACAAAATTTCCCGGTGGATTGGTGGAACAATGCTAAATCCAGGCGGAAATGTCAGACAAATAATCTCAGAAGCCAAAGGTGGAGTTGGTGCTGCTGCACAAGGTGCAGCATCAGGTGCAAGTCAGGTATCAGGTGGTATGATTGCTCAGGCAGGAGGTATTGCTGGATCAGTTAGAGCGAGTGCTGGCTCAGAGTTCAGTAGAGCAGTCAGCGAGGGAAACAAAGCCAAGGCTTATGAGAAGGAGCTTCGTGGTGGTGCGCCTGCTGCAGATCCTAATCAGAGGCCCCAACCACAGGGTGCTGGTGGTGATCAAGGTGGAGCTGCCCAAGATCCTCAAGCAGGCGATCAAGGTGATGCTGGTGCCCAAGGTGATGCTGGTGCCGGTCAAGGTGATGCAGGTGCCGGTCAAGGTGATGCAGGTGCCGGTCAAGGTGATGCAGGTGCCGGTCAAGGTGATGCTGGT
>MDSV01244756.1_pt1 | contig 13027 bp, 11 predicted proteins | sample 810851 | NCBI WGS metagenome assembly MDSV01 (sample SAMN05326640, study PRJNA326480) | marine metagenome | isolation source: seawater | place: Atlantic Ocean: North East | collected 2012 | reverse complement strand
GATTTTAAGATCCTCGAGTCTCCTGATGGAAGAGGTAAAAAATATTATATATCGAGATATAAAAAAAAATTTAGATTAATTGACGAAAGTTATAACGCAAATCCTTTGTCAGTAAAAAATGCAATCAATAAGTTTAATATGATTAAAAAAAATAAATTTAAAAAATACCTTATATTAGGCGATATGCTTGAATTAGGTTCAAAATCTAAAAAATATCACGAAGAAATATCTAAAGTTATTAACAATTCGGATATAGACAAAATATTCATTAAAGGAAAAAAAACAATTTTCACTTATAAATACATTAATAAAAATAAAAGAGGAAACATTTTACAAAATATCGAAGATATAGATCTTACTATTAGTAAAATAATATCTAACAATGATTTCTTAATGATAAAAGGATCAAATGCTACAGGACTAAATGATTTTTGCAAAAAAATGATAAAAGGTATTTAAATGTTATTTAATTTATTAACTTCTTTGATTGATCAATATTCATTTCTAAATGTTTTTAAGTATCTTACTTTTAGAACCGGATTAGCAGTCGTGACATCTTTGATAATTGTCTTTATAATTGGAAGTCCATTAATTAATCTATTTTCAAAAAAAATGATAACTGGCCCTATAAGACAAGATGGACCAATAGATCATATAATTAAAAAATCAGGCACACCTACTATGGGCGGTGTAATTATCATACTTGGAATTATAACCAGCACACTTCTTTGGGCTGATTTAACTAATATTTATATTTGGACATTAATTTTTGTATCACTATCACTAGGTACGTTGGGGTTAACAGATGATATACTTAAAATAAAATATAAAAATTCGCGAGGTCTTAAATCAATCTATAAATTTTTTGGTCAAATTGTAATCGGATTAATCACACTATATATATTGATAAAATATTCTCAGCATGAATATTTATACAATCTGTACTTTCCATTTTTTAAAAATTTGATATTGCAAATGGGTATACTCTTTATACCTTTTGGTTTGTTTGTTATTATCGGGGCATCTAATGCGGTAAACCTCACAGATGGATTGGACGGTTTAGCTACAGTGCCAGTAATGTTAGTTGCTTTATCATTTACTTTAATTTCTTATATTGTTGGTAATACGATTTTTTCAGAATATTTGCAGATTCAATACATCCCTGATGTAGGTGAACTTTCAATTTTTTGCGGATCAGTTGTGGGAGCCTGTTTAGGCTTTCTCTGGTATAATGCTCCTCCGGCTAAAATTTTCATGGGTGATACAGGCTCCTTATCATTGGGAGGTTCACTCGCGGCTATAGCCATAATAGTCAAACATGAAATTGTTCTAGCAATTATTGGAGGATTATTTGTTTTGGAAACTGTTTCAGTAATTATTCAAGTTGTATCATTCAAACTCACAGGAAAAAGAATTTTTAGAATGGCTCCAATACATCACCATTTTGAGAAGAAAGGCTGGGCAGAGTCTACTATTGTTATTCGTTTTTGGATTATTGCAATCATATTAGCATTAATTGGACTAGCAACTTTAAAACTAAGGTAGGGTAGGTAAAATGCTCCAGTCTTTGAATCTTAAAGAACTATCGTTTCTCGTTTATGGACTAGGTTCCTCTGGACGTTCTGTAATTAAATTTTTTAAAAAAAATAAAATAAAAAAATTTAAAACTTGGGATGATGATAAAAAAAAAATTCTAAAAAAAAATAGATCAAATAATTTAATAAAAATTTTAAACACAGTTGATTTTATTGTCTTAGCACCCGGGATAAGTTTGATTAAAAATAAAAAACTTTTAAAATTTGAAAAAAAAATTATTACTGATATTGACTTATTCTATTTATTTAAAAAAAATTTTAAGAGCATTGTCGTTACTGGCACAAATGGTAAATCAACAACTTGCAAATTATTACAGCACTTACTTAGTAAAAATAATTATAAATGTTTGCTAGGAGGAAACATTGGTACCCCTATTTTAAGTTTAAACAACAAAAAAAATCATTACGTAATTATCGAAGCATCATCATTCCAACTTTCTCACTCTAAGTTTATTTGTCCTGATTATGCTTTTTTTTTAAATTTTACTACCGATCATTTAGATTGGCATGGGAACATGAAAAATTACCTGAATTCAAAATTAAAAATATTTAGTTTACAAAATAAGAATCATTATGCAATTATTAACAAAGAATTAAAGAAAATCTTTTTTAAAAAAAATTTTTCAAGTAAATTAATAATACCAAATAATAAAAATTATAAAAAAATTAAACATAAAATACAGAATCGTTATTTGAGGTCAAAAATAAATAATGAAAATATGAGTTTTATTTACTCTTTTGCGAAACTAATGAAAATTGGAGAAAAATCTTTCATAGATTCAATGAAATCCTTTCAGGGCTTACCTCATAGATTCGAAACTTTTTTACAAAAGTATGGGACAACATTTATAAATGACTCAAAAGCAACCTCATTCAAATCTACAGAAAATGCTTTGTCAAGTCTCAATAATATATATTGGATACTTGGTGGGCTGCCAAAAAAAGGTGATAAAATTAAATTAGTTAAATATAAAAAATATATCACTAAATGTTATTTAATTGGAAAAAATACAAATTTTTTTAAAAAGCAAATTAAAAATGATATTAATTTTTCAATTACCAAAAACTTAAAAAATTCAATTATACAAATTGTTAAAGATAGTAAAATTCATCAAAAAACTAATAGATCTATATTATTAAGTCCGGCAGCAGCCTCGTTTGATCAATTTAAAAATTTTGAAAAAAGAGGAGACATGTTTAAGAAGCTATGCAAAAAATATGTTAGAGAATTCTTTTAAATATTTTATAATAAATTACTGGAGAAGCATTGATAAAAAAATGTTAATTTGTTTCTTTATATTATTCTTTTTAGGTTTATTTTTTTCATTCTCTTCAACCTCATCACTTGCTGGAGAAAGACTTAATAAAGACTATTATTTTTTTTTTAAAAAACATCTTATATTTACATTACTAGCAGTAACGCTGATGATAATAATATCATTATTTAATACTGATTTACTTGTTAAACTTGTTTTACCTTTATTTGCCATTTCATTTTTTATTTTGGCATTAGTTCCCGTTATCGGAGTAGAGATTAAAGGTGCAAAACGCTGGATTGATCTCTATTTTTTTAGAATTCAACCAATAGAAATATTAAAACCTTTTTTTATTTTAACAACAGTTAAAATCTTAACTATTGAAAAATTTAAAAATTCACAAATTAAATATGTATTAAGCTTTTTAATTTTAAGTTGTGTTATTATTTTACTAATTGATCAACCAGACTTAGGTCAATCAATACTTTTAATAGGAAGTTGGGTTGCTACGGTGTTTGTTTCAGGGGTAAGTTTAGTTTATATCTTAATCTTTTTTACCTTTTTTTTTATATCTCTAAGTTCATTGTTATTTTTTTTTCCAGAAAAATTTGGATATATTATAAATCGTCTAATCGCATTCTTTGATCCTGATCAAGGAGATAAGTTTCAATCATCTTCGGCGCTTGACTCAATTAAATTAGGTGGATTAACAGGACAGGGAATGGGAGAGGGGATTTTAAAAGAAAGTGTGCCAGAGGCTCATACAGATTATGTTATTGCAGTTATTTCTGAGGAGTATGGATCACTGGTATCAATTTTGATACTAATGATTTTTTTGTATATCTCATTTAGAATAATTAAGAATTGTTTTAACCAAGATAATCAGTTTTTAAAAATTTCTTTAAGTGGTTTGGCAGCTTTATTAATCTTTCAAACCTTCATACATGCAGGTGTTAATACAAACTTATTACCTACTACAGGCATGACATTACCTTTTCTAAGTTATGGTGGATCATCCCTTATTGGAAGCGCAATTTTAGCTGGTTTAGTTCTTAATTATACAAAAAACAAGGCCTACCTATATGACTAAAACAAAGATATTAATCGCAACAGGGGGAACGGGCGGACATATTTTCCCCGCCTATAGTTTGGCAAATTATTTAAAAAGAAAAGATTACTCGGTTGATTTAACTACTGATAAAAGAGGGTTATTTTTTTTGAAAAATGAAAAAAAACTAAACTTTATTGAAATACCTGCGTCCCCTTTAATTAAAAAAAATAGCATCAAGTTTTTAGCTTCGTTAATTGTAATTATTTATTCCATTTTAAAATCTTTTTCTTATCTTGTTCGTAATAGACCCAGTATTATTTTTGGAATGGGAGGATATTCATCATTTCCAGTTTGTATCGCTGCATCAATTTTGAGAATAAAATTTGTTATTTACGAAAATAATTTAATAATTGGGAAAGCTAATAAATATTTATTGCCATTTGCTAATAAAATTTTTGTCTCTTATAAAAGTCTGGAAGGTATTCCTGTCAAGTATAATGAAAAAGTTATCGAGATTGGCAACATAATCAGAGAGGAAATCATTCAGTCAAAATCAGCTGTAAGTGAGAAAGGAAAATTTGATAAATTAAATATTTTGGTTTTAGGGGGAAGCCAAGCGGCTAGGGTCTTTGCGGATAAATTACCATCAATTTTTAAAAAATTAAAAAAAAATTATATACCAATTAAAATATTTCAACAGTGTCAAAAAATTCAAAACAATACGTTATCTGAGTTTTATCGAAATAGCGTGATAGACCATGAATTATTTAATTTTTCAGAAAGAATTTTAGAATATTATCTTAATGTGAATTTAGTAATCACTCGTTCAGGCGCATCAGTTTTGGGAGAATTAATAAATGTGAAAACTCCTTTCATTTCAATACCTTTACCAACATCAGCTGATAATCATCAGTTTAAAAATGCCAAATTTTACTCTAAAAAGGGCTACGGTTTTCTGTTAGAAGAAAAAGACATTGAAAACAAGTTGTTCGATTTAATTAATTCTTTTTATAAAGATAAATCTTTAATAAAAAAAATTATATCAAATCAAATGCAGTATTCTGACAAAGATATTTTTGAAAAATTAAGACACCAAATGAAAAAAATTTTGAATGAAAAAAATTAAATTAGGTCAAAAAGATATAATTCACTTTGTTGGTATTGGTGGTATCGGAATGAGTGGTTTAGCTCAAATAATGAAAAATATGGGTTTTAAAATACAAGGAAGTGATCAAAATAAAAATAAAAATACTCTTAGTTGTGCAAAATCAGGAATAAAAATATTCATCGGACACTCCTCGAACAATATAAAAAAAGCAACAATTCTGGTTAAATCTTCTGCTATAAAAAATAATAATATTGAGCTTAAACATGCAAGAAAAAATAAAATCCCGATTTACTCTAGAGCAGAACTTTTAGCAGACGTAGTATCTCTAAAAAAAAATATTATAATTACAGGATCACACGGAAAAACCACTACAACATCTCTTATTGGAAAGATCTTGTCAGATCAAAAATTAGACCCAACTATAATTAATGGAGGAGTAATCAACTCATTTAAAAGTAATGCAAAATTTGGAAAAGGTGAATGGGCTATTTTAGAGGCCGATGAGTCAGATGGAAGTTTTTTAAAATTACCTATAAATTACTCAATTGTGACAAACATAGATTACGAACATTTAGACTATTATGGAAATTATAAGAATTTAGAAAACTCATTTATTAACTTTATCAATAAAACTCCCCCTACTGGAAAAGCTATAATTTGTATAGATAATAATAATATTAAAAAAATATTAAATAAAATTAAAAACAAAAATATAATTACTTATGGTGAAAGCAAAAATGCTGATTATCAAATAAAAAAAATTCAATATTACATTGATAGTACAGTTTTTAATCTTAAATTTGAAGATAAAGTTAAAAACAAAAAATTTATAAAAAATATTAATGTCAAACTAATAGGAAAGCACAACGTATTAAATGCAGCTGCAGCTTTTATACTTTGTTTAAGTCTTGGTGTAAATTTAAGTATCGCAAAAAAATCATTAAAGAATTTTTCAGGGGTACAGCGAAGGATGACAAAAGTTTTTTCTAAAAATAAAAATGATTTTTTTGATGATTACGCACATCATCCAACTGAAATAAGTTCAATTTTAGATGGGGTTCATAATGTAAATCCTAATAGGAAAATTATAAGTATATTTGAGCCACACAGATACTCTAGAGTAATTTCTTTAAAAGATAAGTTTTCTAAATGTTTCAAAAAATCTGACGTTGTAGTTATTTGTCCATTGTATGCAGCTGGAGAAAAAAAGAATAATAAATTCAACATAATACAGTTCGCTAAATTAATTTCTAAAAACTCTAATGTTCAAACAATAATTATTTTAAATGAGATAGAATTAACTAAGTTCTTAAAAAAAAATTTAATAAACGATGAAATTATTATTGGTATGGGGGCAGGCGTAATCTCGAAATGGATGTTTAATCTCAAAACTTTAATATGAAAGCAGAAAATAAATTTTTAGAAAAATTTGGTAAAAATTTAAATATCAATATTAATCTATCTAATTATAGTTGGTTTAACCTAGGTGGAAATGCTGAGTATTTTTTTAAAGCTGATAATAAAAAAAATTTGATAGAATTTTTAAAAGAAGCACAAAAACAAAGTATCAAAACAACAATTATAGGTGCAGGATCTAATATTTTATTTAGAGATAACGGTGTTAAAGGTGCTGTAATAAAATTAGGAAAAAATTTTTCTTATATAGAAATAATTGATGATAATGTTATTGATGTTGGTGCTGCAACGCTCGACCGTAAGTTGGCCAATTTTGCGGTTGATAATAATTTAGGAAATTTAGAATTTTTGTCTTGTATACCTGGCTCAATTGGGGGCGCAGTTATAATGAATAGTGGGTGCTATGAAAACGATATATCTAAAGTTTTAATATCAATAAATGCCATTGATAAAAAAAATTTTTCAGAGATAGAAATTAAAAAAGAAGATATAAAGTTTTTTTATAGAGGAACAAATTTATCTAATAACCTAATAGTAACGTCTGCTAAATTTAAATGTATAAAAAGAGAAAAAAATGAAATTCAAAAACAACAAAATTATTTTATTCAAAAAAAAAAAAAATCTCAACCAAGTCAAATTAAAACATGCGGAAGCACATTTAAAAATATAAGCAAAGATAGAAAAGCCTGGATGTTGATAAAGGAGACTGGAACCGATAAATTTAAAGAAGGAGATGCAATAATTTCAGAAAAACATTGTAATTTTTTTGTGAATAACGGTAATGCAAAATCTTCAGATATTGAAAATCTAATTAATAGAGTCAGGAAAACAGTAAAAGAAAAAACAGGGGTAAATCTCGAATTAGAGATTAAAATTATTGGTGAGTAATAAAAATAAATATAAAAATGTTTTAGTTATTTTAGGTGGAACTTCTGGAGAAAGGGCGGTTAGTCTAGAAAGCGGCAAAGCATGTTGTAAAGCTTTGAAAAAAAAGGGTTATAAAGTGAAAACTTTTGATCCAAAAAAAAAAAACTTTAACTTGATAAACAAGAGGTATGTAGATGTTATCTTTAATGCTTTGCACGGTAAAGATGGTGAGGATGGAGTAGCACAAAGCTACTTTGAATATTTAAAAATCCCATATACTCATTCAGGGGTAGTAAGTTCTTTTAATGCAATGAACAAAAAGCATTCCAAAGAAATTTTTATAAATAATAATATAAAAACTCCAAAATACTTTGCTTTAAAAAAGAGTGATTTTAAAAAAAAAAATCTTAAAAAATTAGTTAATTTAAAAAAATTAAAATTTCCAATTATTTCTAAACCAATTAATGAAGGGTCTAGTCTCGGGGTAAAATTAAGTTATAATAAAATTCACCTCTACAATTCTTTAAGAAAACTTTTTAAAGATTATAATGAATTAATAATTGAAGAATATGTGGGAGGCCAAGAGATACAAGTTGCTGTAATGAATGGTAGGTCTTTAGGTGCAATTGAATTAATTCCAAGAAGATTATTTTATGATTACAAAGCGAAATACACAAAGCAAGCAAAAACATTACATGTTATGCCTGCAAGAATACCTAAAACAAAATACAAAGAGGTTTTAAAAATAGCTCAAAGAGCACACAAATTTTTAAGATGTAAAGGTGTAACAAGATCAGATTTTAAATTTTATAAAAATAATTTTTATTTGTTAGAGATCAATACCCAACCAGGAATGACAAGTTTGTCTTTAGTGCCAGAGATAGCAAGCTATAAAGGTATTAGCTTTGAAAATTTAGTAGAGAAAATTCTATTAGACGCAAGTATCAATAGATGAAAAAAAGAATTGTATTCTCATTATTTTTATTAACATTATTGAGCACAATTATTTTTAAACAAAATATAATTGTATCGAAATTTAATATTAAGAAGGTAAATTTAGAAAATAATATTTTATTGGATAACAAAGACGTAGAAAAATTATTACTTAAAATTTACGAGAAAAATCTCTTTCTTTTAAAAAATTCAGAAATTGAAAATGCGTTAAAAAAGAATAATTTTATAGAAAGTTTTGAGATTAAAAAAAAATACCCAGACACATTAAATATTAAAATTTTTGAAAAAAAACCAATCGCAATACTTATAAATAAAAAAAAAAAATTTTACTTGAGTGAAAAAATAGATTTGATTAATTATAAAAAACTAAAAAATTATCGAAACCTTCCAATTGTAGTGGGAAAATTAAATCAATTTAAAACTTTTCATAATAATTTAGAAAAGATTAATTTTCCTTTGGAGATTATAAAGAAATATACATTTTTTGAATCTAACAGATGGGATGTTGATACAGTAGATAAAAAAAAAATTAAACTTCCTTCAAAGAATTATACAAAAAGTTTACTCAATTATTTAAATTTAAAGGATAAAAATGAATTCAAGCAATATCAAATATTTGACTATAGAATGGGCAACCAACTTATCTTAAAATAAATTATGGAGAATTCTTACACTCTTTACTTGGAAATAAATAATTCTGATTTAATTTTTTTTGTAGGAAAAAAAGAAGATCAAGAAAGTTTTAACAATATTTTTACTCATAAAATTCCTTTGGTTGGATTCGAAAATCATAGAATTTCTGATTATGAAAAGGTCTTCAATCTTATTAAAGAGAATATATTTTTTATTGAAAAAAAATTTAACTATACGTTTAAAGAGGTTGTTTTAATTTTAGAAAATTTTAATTTAAGTTTTGTAAATTTGTCAGGTGCAAAAAAATTAAACGGTTCACAAATTTTAAGAGAAAATATTACCTATATTTTAAATGATTTAAAATCTTATGTTAATAATTATAATAATCAAAAAATTGTTCTCCATATTTTCAATTCAAAATTTATTTTAGATAGCAAAAAAATTGAAAATCTTCCAATTGGATTATTTGGAGATTTTTATTCACACGAGCTATCTTTTATTTTGATAAGTAAAAATGATTATAAAAATCTTATGGAAATTTTTGACAAATGCAATTTAAAGATTAAAAAAATTTTAGTTAAAAGCTTTGTTAAAGGAGTGTATCTAAACGATATTAATTATAAAGATGGTACTTTTTTTCAAATAAAAATTAATGGTGAAAATTCAAAAATTTTTTACTTTGAAAATAATTCATTAAAATTTGAACAAGAATTTAACTTTGGATCTGATATTGTAATTCAAGATATATCAAAAATTACCTCAATGAGTAAGGAAGCTTTAAATCTTTATTTAAGCACAAATGAACTGACTAATAATCTTGATGACAATGATTTCGTTGACAAAGAATATTTTCAAGATAATAGATTTAGAAAAATAAAAAAGAAATTAATCTATAAAATTATGCTCGCAAGAATACAAGAAATATCTGAATTAATACTATTTAAAAATATTAATTTAAATTATTATAACAAAAGTGTTAAATCTATTTTTTTAGAACTTAATAACAATATTTATAATATAAATTTTGAAAATATATTTAGCTCAACTTTTTCATTAAATAAAAAATTTAAGGTTGAGTTTTCAAAAAACCTATCCAATCACAAATTTTTAGATGCAGCTTATAAACTTGTTCATTATGGATGGAAGAAAGAGGCTATACCTATTTCTAAAGTTAAAAAGTCTATTTTGGGTCGTTTTTTTGATGCTTTATTTAATTGATTATTGTTATTTTTAGAAACATTTGTTGTTTTAATCTTTTAACAAGTCTCAAGTATAAATCTACGACATGAATGAAGCCTATCAAAAAACCTTGTCTAAAACTATTTGTTTTGAGGGCATAGGATTACACTCCGGTAAAAAATCGACTGTAAAACTAATTCCTGCTGAAGAAGATAAAGGAATAGTTTTTAAAAGGGTTGATTTGTTTAAAGATAACTTTATTGAAGCAAATTTTTCTAATGTTACATCTACAAAATTATGCACGACCTTAGAAAATAATTCTGGAGCCAAAATTTCGACAGTCGAGCACCTACTTGCAGCTCTTTACATAGCTGGAATTGACAATGCTTTAATTGAAATTGACAATGAAGAAGTGCCAATAATGGATGGCTCTGCAAAAGATTTTTTAAAAGTTTTAAACGAGACAGATCTTTTGGAACAAACTAAAAAGAGAAAATATTTAAAAATCTTAAATAAAGTTGAATTGGTAGATGGCAAAAGAAAGATTTTCATAGAACCTAATCAATCCTCTTTAGAAGTAAGTTTTCATTTAAATTACAACAATAAGGTTATTGGTAATCAAAAAAATGTAGTTGATTTTAATAAAGATAATTTAGACGATATATCAAATTCTAGAACGTTCTGCTTATATGAAGATATAGAAAAAATTAAAAATTTAGGACTTGCAAAAGGAGGCTCTTTAGAAAACGCTGTTGTAGTGGATAACGAAAAAATTTTAAATAATGGCGGACTAAGAAATAAGAAAGAATTTGTTAATCATAAAATTTTAGATTTAGCTGGAGATTTTTTATTATCAGGTTATAGAATAATTGGTAAAGTAATATGCTATGAAGGTGGGCATGAACTATCGAACTTATTTTTGAGAAAAATGTTTAAGACAAAATCAACTTTTAAATTTGTTGAGCATAGTGATTTTGATGTTTCAAAAAAATTTATGTCAACTGATCTAGAAAAAGTTGCAGTTAGCGCCTAGTATTTATTTTTTACATATAATTTTCAATAATATCTGATATTAGTTTATTTATGATATCTAGAATATTCTTAATTTTTACTCTAATTTTAAGTTTCAACTCCTGTATTAAAAAAAATAAAGATCTTATTTATGAACCAATAGAAAAAATAAATGCCTATGATTTATATAAAGAGGGAATGGAGGCTTTTGAAAGAAACGATTTTTTTTATGCTAGTAAAAAATTTTCAGAAGCAGAGTTGAACTTTAAAGAAGTAGATTTTGCCGCAAAAGCATCAATTATGTCAGCATACTCATTGTATGGTATAAATTTTTATGATGAGGCATTAGAAAATTTAGACAGGTATCTCAAAATCTATCCTTCTGATAAAAATGTTATGTATGCACATTTTTTAATTTCAATAATATATTTTGAACAAATAAGTGATGAAAAAAAAGATATCGATCCCTTAATAAATGCTAAAGATAAAATAAATTTTTTTTTAAAAAAATATCCAAATACAGATTATGCGATTGACCTGAAATTTAAGAAAGATTTAATTGAAAATCAATTAGCAGCAAAAGAACTTTATATAGCTAAGTACTATATCTCTGTAAAAAAATGGATACCAGCAATAAATAGATTAAAAGTAATTGTTAAGGATTATGATAAAACGATATTTATAGAGGAGGCACTCCATAGACTTGTAGAAATTCATTACCATATTGGATTGGAAGAGGAAGCTAAAAAGTATGCAAGTATTTTAGGTTATAATTATAACTCTGGAGATTGGTTTAAACAATCTTATAAGATTTTGAATAAAGACTATAAAATATCTAAAAAAATGAAAATAAGTGATAAAAAAGATAAAAATAAAAAAAGTTTTTTTAAGAAGATAATAGAAATAATAAAATAAATTTCATGAGTAAAAAAAATGAAATTATAAATAATTTTAAAGAATTAATATTAAATCTAAAAAAACATAATAAATACTATTATGTAGATGACTCTCCAAAGATATCAGACTCTGAGTATGATTTATTAAAAAAAAAAATACTTAAATTAGAAAAACAGTTTTCATATTTGAAGCAAGTCGAAGATGTAAGTTCTATTATAGGAGCTAAGCCATCAAATAAATTTAAAAAAATAAAACATATAATTCCAATGTTATCTTTATCAAATGCATTTGATAAAAAAGATATGGAGGATTTTATTAAGAAAATTAACAATTTTTTAAATCTAAATAACAAAGATTTAGAACTATTTGTTGAACCCAAAATAGATGGAATTTCTGCAACATTAATTTATGAAAAAGGCAATTTAATAAGAGGTTTATCTAGAGGAGATGGTGAAATCGGTGAAGATATTTTAGAAAATCTTAAAACTATTTCTTCAATACCAAAAAAAATTTATTCTAACGATGTACCGGAATTGTTAGAGATTAGATGTGAAGTATATATTGGAAAAAAAGATTTTTTTAAAATTAAGGATAATTTTGCTAATCCACGTAACGCCGCAGGGGGATCTTTAAGACAAAAAAATTCAAAAGAAACCTCAAAAATTCCACTTAAATATTTTGCCTACGGTTTTGGAGCGGTCAAACCATTAACATTTAAAAATCAGTCTGAATTTTTACAGAAAATAAAAAAATGGAATTTTTTGACGAACCCGCTATCGGAAACTGTCGTTGGTTTAAATCAAATAGAGACTAAACATAAAGAGATTGATCAAATAAGATCAACCCTTGACTATGATATCGATGGTTTAGTTTATAAAGTTAATAACATAAATTTACAAAGAAGATTGGGAAATACCTCAAATTCCCCCCGATGGGCGATAGCGTATAAATTTTCTGCCGAAAAAGCTGTTACAAAAATAAAAAATATAGTTATTCAGGTTGGAAGAACTGGAGCGATAACACCTGTAGCAAAAGTTGATCCTATAAATGTTGGCGGGGT
>MDSV01038200.1_pt1 | contig 13027 bp, 11 predicted proteins | sample 810851 | NCBI WGS metagenome assembly MDSV01 (sample SAMN05326640, study PRJNA326480) | marine metagenome | isolation source: seawater | place: Atlantic Ocean: North East | collected 2012 | reverse complement strand
TAGGCTGGGAGCCAAAAATTGACTTGGAGGAAGGTCTCTTGAAATCTATTAAATATTTTCAAAAACTATTATGAATAATTTGCTGCAATCCAAAATAAAAAAGAAAGAATCAAAAATCTGCATAACAGGTTTGGGCTACGTAGGATTGCCTTTAGCTCTAAGATTTGTGGAGGAGGGCTTTAAGGTGATTGGAGTTGACAAGGATAAAGATCGATGCAATCTTCTGAACTCTAAAAGAAGTTTCTTAACTCATATAAATGACAAAGAAATATCCCTTGCTTTAGAAAAAGGCTTAGAAATAACCTCAGATTTTAAGCAAATAAAGAAGGCAGATGTAGTAATTATTTGCGTGCCCACCCCTTTGGATAAGAATAGAAATCCTGATTTATCGTATGTTGTTAATTGTTTGGATTTAATGACCCCATACTTAAAGAAGGGTCAATTATTGTCATTAGAAAGTACAACCTATCCCGGAACAACATCGGAGATTGTGGCTCCCAAAATTAAAGATCAAGGCTTTAAATTAGGGGAGGATTTCTTTTTGGTTTACTCACCTGAAAGGGAGGATCCAGGCAATGAGGAGTATGAATTGAAGACTATACCTAAAGTTTGCGGGGGTTATACCAAGAATTGCGTCAAAGTAGGAAAAGCTCTTTATTCTTCGATAATTGATCAGGTTGTAGAGGTAAGTTCTACGGAGTGTGCTGAGATGACTAAACTTTTAGAGAACATTCATAGATCTGTGAATATAGGGCTAGTGAATGAAATGAAGATAATTTCTGATGCAATGAATATAGATATAAATGAAGTTATAAGCGCAGCTGCTACTAAGCCCTTTGGTTTCGTACCTTATAGACCAGGACCTGGTCTAGGAGGTCATTGCATCCCTATAGACCCCTTTTACTTATCTTGGAAGGCTAAAGAGCAAGGTATAAATGCAAAGTTTATAGAACTTGCAGGAGAAATAAATGTTCAAATGCCTGAATGGGTAGTAACTAAGATAATTCATTCTTTAAATGGAGTTAATAAACCTATCTCGAAGAGTCAAATCCTTGTATTAGGAGCAGCTTATAAGAAGAACATTGGAGATATTAGAGAATCGCCAAGCATTAAGATAATTGAACTCCTTTTAGCTATGGGTGGAGACGTTTCTTTTTCCGACCCTTATGTCAAACAACTAAAGAAAAGTGATTCTCTTAAAAAAAATTTGAGGAGTAAGCAGCTCAGTCCTAAATTCTTATCTAAACTTGATTGCGTAGTCATCGCAACAGATCACGATAGTTTTGATTACAAAGAGATTTTAAAGTTTTCAAATTTGATAATTGATACACGAAATAAATTACCTAAACATAAGAAAGTAATAAAAGCCTAAAAGTAGAATGAAGATAGTTTTGGTCCAACGTCCATCTAGCTCTGGCTTTAGCTTGGAAGCGGTTTATGGAGCCATTCATGAAGAGTTAAATAAGAAAATAGATATTGGTATTTTTACATTAAATAAAAATCATTTGTTAAAAGACCTTCTTGAACTTAGAAAAATGAAGGCCGATCTTTACCATATAACTGGAGATGTGCACTACTTAACTCTTTTATTGCCTAAAAATAAGTCAGTTTTAACAATTCATGATGTTGGACGGTACTTACGTGATTTGAAAGGTCTAAAGAGATGGATTTATAAGATGGTTTGGATAACTCTCCCAATATATTTCTCTGGAGCTATCTTCTTTAGTTCAGAAATTACAAAAAAAAGAGTTCTGAAAATAACTTCTTTCGATAAGAAACCAAGCTTCGTTGCAGGATTATGTTCAAATCTAGAATTTAAAAATCCTGAATACAAAAGAAAAGTAGGAAAACCCCATATTCTGCATGTAGGCACGGCCGCTCATAAAAATCTTCTTACAGTAGTTAAAGCAATAGAAAAAATAGAATGTAAATTATTAATAGTAGGTGAATTGACTGAATCGGATTGTTCTTATTTAAAAGACAAGGAAATAGACTTTGAGAATTTTATTAATATAAACAAAAACGAATTAGAAGCTTTATATTTAAAGGCAGATTTAATAACTTTTCCTTCCTTGCATGAAGGTTTTGGCTTGCCTATTATCGAAGGACAGGCATCAAAAACTCCCGTTATTACATCTAACTTTAGTCCTATGTTAGAAGTTGCAGGCAAAGGAGCAATCTTAATTAACCCACTAGATGTTAATGCAATGACAGAGTCTATTAATAAGGTGCTATCAGATTTAGAATTTACAAGAAAACTAGTTAAAAAGGGATCTAATAATGCAAAATTATTCTCTTCTGAAGTAGTAGCAAGTAACCATATTGGTTATTATCAACAAATTATAGATTCAAGAACTTAAAACGAGGAGAAGAGATCAATGGAAAAAGTTGCTTTAATAACAGGTATTGGCGGTCAAGATGCGGCGTATCTGGCTAAAAATCTATTGGAGAAGGGCTTTAAGGTTATAGGGACCTCGAGGAGATCGTCGGCAGACAATCTATTTAGACTTAAGTCATTAGGCATAGAAAATGAACTAGAAGTTCTCTCAGCCGATGTTCAAGAACACTCAAGAATACAAGAGCTTGTAATGAATATAAAACCTACTCAATTCTATAACTTGGCTGCTCAAAGCTTTGTCGCCGATTCTTTTAAAAGTCCAATTTATACATCATTGGTCAATGGGACTTCAGTATTAAATATACTCGAATCGATAAGACTATTTTCTCCTGAAACTAAATTTTATCAAGCATCAACCTCAGAGATGTTTGGAAAAGTTAATGAAGTTCCACAAAACGAGGACACTAGATTTTATCCTAGGAGTCCTTATGGCGTAGCAAAATTATATGCACATCATATAACTATCAATTATAGAGAGTCCTATAATCTTTTTGCTTGTTCAGGAATACTTTTTAATCATGAAAGTCCTTTAAGAGGAGGGGATTTTGTAACTAAAAAGATAGTTAGTGGCCTTGTTGAGTATTTAAAGAATCATGAGAAGGTACTAGAGCTAGGCAACTTAGAAGCGCAGAGAGATTGGGGTTTTGCTGGAGATTATGTAGAAGCAATGAGATTAATGCTTGAACAAAAAGAACCTGATGATTTTGTAATTTGTTCTGGAAAAACTGAATCAATAAGAAATTTTTGTGAAATTGTAGCAAAAATACTAGGGATAGATTTAAGCTGGCAAGGAGAAGGCTTGAATGAAATAGGCATAGATTCCAAGAGTTCTAAAACTTGTATAAAGGTTAGTAAGGAGCATTACAGGCCTGCAGAAGTAGATTTGTTACTGGGAGATGCCACTAAGGCAAAGAAAGTTTTGAATTGGTCCTCCTCAGTAGATTTGGATGGCCTAGCGCAAATGATGGTAGATTTTGAGCTTGATAAAAAAAAGTAATTCTTTAAAACATGCAACAAAAGAATTATAAAGTTTTGTTTCTAGGTAGTTTGCTTTCTCTTATGAGACTTCTGCTAAAAGAATAATTTAAGTTATATGAATATAAAGATTAGTTAAGAATTCCTTCTGTGTTAAAAACTATTTCAAATTTATTGCAAATTAAATATTCTTCTAAGGAGTTATTAGACTATCTTTTCTGGATATCTATTTTTTGGTCTTTTGTTATTGGATTCACTATTAGCGGGTCTATCTCATTAGTAATAGCCTTTTCCTTAATCATCCTTTTAGTGAGCTACTTTGTTTCAAAACAAGTAAAAGAAATTACTTTAGAATTTTCATTGGGCGGGTGTGTATCAGCTTTAATTTTCGCTATCCTGTTTTTTCAACTATTACCTAGTTCAAGTGAGAGCCTTAATGGTGATCACTGGTATCATCTTTATGCTACCTATGCTCCTTTTGAACTTATTTTTGAGAAACTCAGAATTATCCAGGTATTCTTTCTAGATTTTAAAGTACACAGAGTTTTTCAGATTTTCTCTTTAGTTTTTCTCGGATGGACAATAGTCTTTTTTATTTTTTATAAGTTTTCTAGAAATACCTTTTTACTAACTTTACTTTCTATCTCAATTTTGGTTATTACCTTTAAATTGTTCCTCAATTTAAATGATACTTTTGCTCCCCATCCTGAATTAAGAACCTTGCCATTGTTACTATTAGGCTCTTTTGGAGTAAACAGCACTATCTTTAAGTTTACGGGAATGCTTCCTGTGATACTTATGTTTATATATTTTTATGAAGTTATAGAGGATAGGGTTAAGTTTATTTTTATAACCTGCTTTTCTGTTTTTATGCCTCTTGTTTTTTTTAATATAGCTATTGTCGAATTTTCAATATGGCTATATTGCTTCAATGTTATGTTATTAATGGAACTTGTTAGACATAGAAAAAATTATATCCCTTCCAAAAACCTTAATTTATTAATCCTAGGTTTTACACTAATTTCTTTAATTAGGCAGCCAGCCATATTTTCTTTCTTTCCAATATTTATTTATTTAATAAGCAAGAAACAGTGGCAATTTATGAAATTTTTTCTTATGTGTTTGAGTATTCCTTTAATTCAGATATTTATGAATGTTTATTATGGCAATCCTGCGATAACTCACACATACTCCAGTATAGAGCTTCTTATTAACTCGTTTAGTTTTGATGCTTTAGTTCCTGTATTTATTAACCTTAGTTTTTTTGGTGTATTTGCTATTTTTCTCTTATCGCCAAGAAAGCCATTTAGATTAAATTTTGTTTTATACTCATATTTACTAATTTTTTGGTCTATTTTTCATTTAATTCATCCCGTATTATGGGGATTACCTAGGTATTTAATTGAGTATTTTTGTCCTCTTGTTCTCGCAGGAGCCTATTTACTATCTGAGAAAAAGACTTATGTATTTTACCCTATTATTTCTGCTGCTTTACTCTTCTCATTCTTTGAAATATCTAATAACTATTCTTCTATTAAAGCTGAATTTTCTCAAGAATGGTTTATGGATAAAGCTTATTCTGGTGAAAGGAAATATCATACTCAAATCGGAGCTGATTGGGATGAAGCATTGGCTCAAGTTCCTGAGGATCTACTGGGAAGGGTTATTTTCCAGGGATTAGTTTTTAAATCTACGCCTTTGATATTAGATAAGAGGGCATCGTTAAGAGATTATATTAATTCAGGTAGTTTGGATCAGTTAGATGACGGAAATTTGATAATAGTGAAAGAAAAATGTGAGAAAATCCTTAGTGAATTAGCTATTAAAGAACCTATAGTTATTATTTCAGATTTAAAGCAACCAGAAAGAGCTATTTCGGTCACAAATAACAGATGGAATACCAGTTTATGGGTAAGAATCTGTAACTAGGAGAAACATGCATATAATTATACCAATGTCCGGGTTTGGAGAAAGGTTCAGAAAGGCTGGTTACTCTGTTCCCAAACCATTGATAGAGGTTGATGGGAAACCCATCATAGAGTATGTGGTAAATATGTTTCCAGGAGAGACACATTTTTCATTTGTTTGTAATGAAGATCACTTAAGTAATAATGACTACCGAATGAAAGGAATTCTTTCAGAAGTTTGTCCTTCTGCAAGTGTTATTGGCATAAAGCCTCATAAGCTTGGCCCGGTTCATGCGGTTATGCAGATAGATTCTTATATAGATGATAATGAGCCGGTAATAGTCAATTATTGTGATTTTTCGTGCTATTGGCAGTACAACGATTTTAAAAAATTTGTTTCGAAAGAAAATCTAGATGGAGCAATCCCATCTTATAGAGGCTTTCATCCTCATACGATTTGGAGCAATTATTATGCGTACTTAAAAATAAAAGAAAACTTGCTTATCGATATTCAAGAAAAGAAACCTTTTTCAAAAGACCCTAGAAAAGAATTTGCCTCTTCTGGGACTTATTATTTTAAGAATGGGCAAATTATGAAAGATTATTTTTCTAAATGCATCGATCTGGAATTAAAGGTAAATGAAGAATATTACGTCAGTATGGTTTACAAAGAGATGATAAAAGATGGCCTTAAAATTAAACCTTTTGAGTTAGAGCATTTCATGCAATGGGGCACTCCTCGAGATCTTGAAGATTATCTCTACTGGTCAGATATCTTTAGGAAATACAAAACCCAAGAAAATTATATAGAAGGGACCCTGGTAATGCCCATGGCTGGATTGGGTTCAAGATTTGATCGCAAAGATTACAACTTACCTAAACCCTTAATACCAGTTAACAATGTTCCTATGGCTGTAAAGGCTTATAAAGATTTACCGTTGGCTAAAAGAAATTTATCTATCTTAAGGAAAGATTTATCTTCTCTCGATCTTTTAAAAAAAGAACTTAAAACTTCTTTCAAAAACTTAGATTTCTATGAACTAGAAGAACTCACCAATGGTCAAGCCATAAGTTGTTATGAAGCTATTAAAAATACGAAAGAAATTGACCTTCCTTTAACCATAAGTGCTTGCGATAACGGGGTCATTTATGACAATAAAAAATTTATGTCTTTAATGGAAAATGCAAGTATAGATATAATTGTTTGGGTAGCAAAAGGCTACCCAGGAGCAGTCAGAAATCCTGAAATGTATGGCTGGGTGGATGTGGATTCAGATGGAAGAATAAAAGGAGTATCGGTTAAAAAACCCCTTCTAAATCCAGAAAAAGATTCTGTGATTATTGGAACTTTTACCTACAAACACTCTGATTCTTTTCTAAAGGCAGTTGATGCAATGGTTGAGAGACAAGGAACAGTAAATTCGGAATTCTATATTGACTCTTGTCTTCAAGATTCTATTGATCAAGGAAAGAGCGTGGTGGCTTTTGAGGTTGATAAATATATATGTTGGGGTACCCCAAATGACCTTAGGACCTATGAATATTGGCAATCATGCTTTAACAAATGGGATGAACATCCCTATAAAATTGATTAAGAAACCTTAGTAGTATAAAAAATTAAATTTTTTTTCCTTTATAATCACTTTTTATGATGACTTTTTTTTCTTACATACGTTCATTAGAATCATAATAAATTTTTTGTAATGCGATTCTCTCTTGTAATCCCATGCTTTAATGAAGAAGAAAATCTTCCCAGATTGATTGACAGCTGCCTGGCTTTAATTGATAGGTCAGACTGTGAAGTTATTGTTGTGAATAATGGATCTACAGATAATTCTGCAGAAATATTGCCTAGACTTTTAGAGCCACACAAAAATCTAAGGGCTATTTATATAGACAAAAATATTGGATATGGGCATGGAATTCTTACTGGACTGAAAGATGCAAAAGGCGAGATTCTAGGTTGGACCCATGCAGATTTACAAACAGACCCTTTAGATTGCATTGAGGCATTCTGTCATTTTGATAGTAATAATGAGTTATTTGTTAAAGGTAAAAGAAGAGGTAGGTCTTTTTTTGAGAACTTCTTTACTATTTGCATGGCTATATTTGAAAGTATTTTGTTGAGAAAATTAATGTGGGACATAAATGGTCAGCCTACTTTGTTTAGAAAAGAATTCTTTGCAAGCTGGGAAAGTCCTCCTGAAGACTTCTCCTTAGATTTGTATAGTTATTACATGGCTAAACTTAAGAAGCTTAAAATTAAAAGGATTTCAGTTTATTTTGGAAAAAGATTTTCGGGTGTCTCTAGTTGGAATACTGGACTGAAGTCTAGAATTAAATTTATAAAAAGAACAGTTTCATACAGTTTAAAAGTTAAAAAAGGAATTTAATGATTTTAATTTCGCATAGAAGAAATTTAATAGAAGAGCTCAAAAATACTCCGAAAAAGTATGGAGTTGAAATTGATATTAGAACTAGAGGCAAAGATTTAATAATTAATCATGACCCATATAAGAAAGGAGTGTTACTTAAGGAGTGGTTAGAATTTTATGATCATTCATTGTTAATACTTAATGTCAAAGAGGATGGACTTGAAGAAGAACTTCTAGATCTTTTGAATAAAAAGAAAATTAAGAATTATTTTTTCTTGGATCAGGCTATGCCATCTTTAATTAAATACGCTTTGTTAGGAGAAAGGAAATGTGCCATCAGAATATCTGAATTTGAATCTCTTGAAACTGTTAATAATTTTGCTGGAAAACTTGATTGGGTTTGGATGGATTGCTTTACAAAATTTATAATTACAAAGGATATGGAAGAAAGACTCCATGAATCGAATTTCAAGATCTGCCTTGTGTCGCCAGAGCTGCAGGGACGAAATGCAGAAAAAGAGATACCTTCAACTTTAAGTTTTTTAAAACAAAATAAGATTGAGATTGATGCAGTTTGTACAAAAAAGCCTGATTTATGGAGAGAATTAATTGAATAAACTTTTTGCAAATTATCTCTTTCTTTTTGGACTGCTCTTACGGGTGCTTTGTTTAATTGTGTTTTTGCCTTACGCAGCTTCAGAGTTTTATGTCCCTTTTTTAGAGGTATCGCTTACAAATTTTTCCTTGGATCCTTGGCATCAGTGGATCGTACAAGGAGGGGATCCGCTATCTTTTCCATATGGATATAGTACTTGGTTAATACTTCTACCTTTTACAGCTTTAGCAAAGATTTTGCATTTACCTCTTTACTACGGATATGGTTTCTCTTTGCTTTTAATTGATTTTAGTTTACTTGTTTTTCTTAAAAAGCTTCTTCCTAAAAGGGAAAGGCTTGTAATCTTAGCTTACTGGCTATCACCGATTGTTATTTTTGCAACATATATAGTTGGTTTAAATGACTTAATACCCATATTCTTGCTTTTTCTGTCTCTCTTTTTTATAAATGAAAAATCCTGGAAAATCTCCGGTATCTGCTTAGCTGCTTCAATTTCTGCTAAACTAAGTATGGTTATAGCCCTTCCTTTTTTCTTCTTTTATTTCTTCAATAATAAACCTTTAAGGTTACATCTTTATAAATTTATAGCAGGTTTTTCCATTGGAGTCTTAATTTTAATAATACCTTTTTTGTTCTCAAATGAAGGGTTATTTATGCTTATTAATAATCCTCGAATGGTAGACATACTTGAATTAAAAATTTCTACAGGAGATTCTTCTATATTTATTATTCCACTTGCGTATTTAATATTTCTTTATGTAATTTGGAGACTGAAGAGACTTAATTTTAGTTTGTTTCAAGCCTCTTTAGGCGTAGTATTCCTATCGATTGTTCTCATGACCCTATCTTCTCCTGGATGGTTTGTGTGGACTATTCCATTTCTTGTCTATTATCAAGCGATTAGCGATAAGACAGCAATTCTTTTAACTTTCTCCTTTTCAGTTCTTTACCTTGTTAGTGTTGTTTTATCTTCTAACTTTGATCTGCCCCAAGTTTCTTACTTGAACTTAACAATATTTGATCTTTTTACTTTAGAAAAAGGAAATTTTCTCTCTTCTCTACTTTATACAGGTGTTGTTTCTGCTGGAGCAGTTTTGGCAATAAGGTTTTGGAGAGAAGCAGTTAGCAGGAATCTATTTTTTAGATTGAGTCGCAAACCATTTGTTATAGGAATAGCAGGAGATTCTGGTTCAGGTAAAGATACTTTAAATGATGCCATTATAGACTTATTCGGAGCTAACGCTGTAGCTTCGCTTTCTGGTGATGATTATCACTTTTGGGATAGAAATAAACCAACTTGGCAAGCTATGACGCACTTAAACCCTATGGCAAATGATCTAGAAAGATATGCAAATGATTTAGTTTCTTTAATAGATGGAAATGATGTTTTAACAAAAAGATATGACCACGATACGGGCTTGATGAGTCACCCAAGAAAGATTAAAAGTAATGATTTTATTATTGCGTCTGGATTACACGCTCTCTATTTACCTATCTTAAGAGATTGTTATGACTTAAGTATATATTTAGATATAGACGAAGATCTTAGAAGGTATTTTAAGATTAAACGCGACACTAAACATAGAGATCGCACAAAACAAGAAGTACTTCAATCGTTTGAAGATAGACACCTTGATTCTGAAAAATTCATTAAAAAACAAAGAAAAGATGCTGACCTTATCCTTTCTCTTCAATCTGACAGGATGAACATCCTCGATAATGTAGATGAAGAATTTGAACAAAATATACCTTTAAAACTCTCAATAACCTCAAAACAAGAATTTAATGAACTATCATTAAGAAGAATACTTATAGGTGTTAATGGTCTTAATGTAGATATGAACATTAATGAAAAGACTTCAGATATTGAACTGATAATTGAGGGAGATTCAAAAGGAGAAGATATATCTGAAGCTGTAAAAATACTATCCCCCAATATTCTTGAATTTTTAGATCTCAATCCGAGGTGGTCTGATGGAATGCTGGGGATTATGCAACTTATTGTTCTTAGTCATATGAATCAAGCTTTAACAAAAAGGTTTATTTGATGAAGATACTATCCCCTGAATGTTTTAAACAACTTCCTAATGCTATTCTTTTTGATATAGATAACACTTTATATTCCTATGAAGAGCCTCATAAAGCGGCTTTGGAAGCAGTTAAAGATAAGGCGATGAAAACCTTTTCAATAGAATCAAGCAAATTTGATGAAGCTTTTATCGAAGCTAGATCTGTTGTTAAAAAAAGATTAGTTAATGTAGCTTCATCTCACAGTAGATTATTGTATATGCAAAAAACATTAGAAATCCTTGGGCTAGGGTCGCAAATTCTTAATTCTTTAGACTTAGAGCAGACTTATTGGCGCGTTTTTTTAAGAAATGCAGAACTATTTGAGAATGTCAAAGAGTTGTTGGATGATATAAGACTTCTTAATATACCGACAGCTGTTGTGACAGATCTAACGGCTCAAATACAATTTAGGAAGATGGTTTATTTTGGCTTAGACCAATACTTTGATTTTATAGTAACTAGTGAAGAGGCTGGAAAGGACAAACCGGATAAGGAGCCTTTTAAGATCGCTTTACAAAAGATTAATCCGAGAGGAAGTTGTATATGGATGATTGGCGATCACCCAGATAAGGATATTTTGGGATCAAAGGAAACAATAGATGCGATAACTTTACAAAAATTACATAAGGAAGCGAATCAAAAAGAAAAGGAAAGTAAGGCTGATCTAATTTTTAATGACTATGCAGAGATTAGAAAACTTATCAATGAACTTAAAGAAAATGATTCAAAATAAACACTATATGAAAGAATCTGTACAAGAATTTTGTCATAAGATTGGTCAGGATGAATTATTAGTGCAAGGAGCTGGCGGTAATATTTCTTGGAAAAATGAAAATGAGCTTTGGGTGAAAGCTTCAGGAAAATGGATTGCTGATGCAAAGAGAGAAGAAATATTTGTCACAGTAGATTTAAAGGATTTACAAGAACAAATAAATAATAAAAATTTTGATCCCTCTCCTAAATTACTATCTGGATCTGATTTAAGACCATCTATTGAAACAATGATGCACGCATTAATGCCTCAAAAGGTCGTTTTACACCTGCATGCTATCGAACCTCTTGCTTTGTTGGTTAAAAGAGATTGCGAGGCTGAACTGAAAGAAAGGATGACTGAATATAAGTTTGATTGGCTCATAATAGATTATGTAAAACCAGGCAAGCTTTTGGCTGCAGAAATTTATTCAGGCTTATTACGCAAACCTAACGCTGATATTATTTTTTTAAAAAATCATGGTATTGTCTTAGCTGCAAACTCTGTAGAAGATTTAGAGAAGAAATTAGAGATAATTAATAATTTATTTAAGTCTAACAATGAATCGAAATCATCATATGACTCTATTCAAATTAAAAATAACTCAAGAAATATAAAGGGTTATAAGTTAGTAAAGGATGAGTCTATTCAAAGTTTAGTTTGGGATGAAAAATTATTCTCTTGTCTACAAAATTTTTGGATTCTATATCCTGATCATGTAGTTTTTTTAGGTCCAAAACCTTTTCTTTATGAATCTTTAGAAGAATTAAAAGATCTTGAATTAAATGAAGAAACGCCAGAGTTAATATTTGTAAAAAATAATGGGGTGTATGCAAAAGAATCGTTTAATCATACAAAATCTCTACAGCTCAGATGCTATTACCAGGTCCTAATAAGGCAAAAGAATAGATCTGAAATAAGGTCTCTGACGAATCTTGAGATTCAAGATCTTCTAGGGTGGGACGCCGAAAAATATAGAATTGATCTTGCTGAAAGAAAAACTGTTTAAGAATATCAAAGTTATGAAATTTACAACTAAATATCTAGATATCTGGGATTCAGATTTTTTTGAAAGAACTCTTGGAGAGAAAATCCGTGATTTACTTCGACATAAAACCCTTGATCTGTTGAGTTTTAAAAATAAATTTTTTAGAGATATGGAATATCTTAAGAAACCTCGAATTCAGTTCTTATATATACATCATGTGTTTAAAGATGAGCTTGAAAAATTTGATATATTACTTAAATCTCTTTCTGTACATCATGAATTTATTTCTTATTCTGAAGGTGTAGACAAAGTACTGAAAGGCGAAATAGACAAACCTTATATAATTATTAGTTCAGACGATGGTTTTAAAAATAATATAGATGCAGCGAAGATATTGGATAGATATGGAATTAAGGGATGTTTCTTTATCAATCCTGCTTCTATAGGCCTTAATGAATTTCAACAAATAAAGAAATTTTGTAACTCTAATTTAAATTTTCCTGCCACAGAATTTATGACTTGGGATGATGTTGAGTCTCTTCTAAATTCAGGACATGAAATTGGCTCTCACACAATGAATCATATTGATATTTCTAAGCATTCTTTAGAGCAAGTTGAATCTGAATTATCAGATAGTTTTCAGCTTATCAATTCTAAGTGCGGATCAATGAAGCATTTTGCTTATCCATTTGGTAGCTATTCCTTTTTCAATAAGGCAGCAATGGAATTAGTCTACTCTGTGGGATATGAATCATGTGCTTCTGCTGAAAGAGGGTGTTATTTTGAACAAGAAACCAAGATTAATAGAAACGACTTATTAATAAAAAGAGATCATGTGGTTTGTGCATGGGATTTAGATCATATTTTCTATTTTCTAATTTCAAACTCAAAATCTAAAAAGAATCTAGTAAACCCTTTTTAATTAAATTGAAAATATTTATTCTCAC
>MDSV01146231.1_pt1 | contig 13030 bp, 14 predicted proteins | sample 810851 | NCBI WGS metagenome assembly MDSV01 (sample SAMN05326640, study PRJNA326480) | marine metagenome | isolation source: seawater | place: Atlantic Ocean: North East | collected 2012 | reverse complement strand
TAAATTAAATCCTACGGGAGGTGTTATTTGTGCCATTTCAACTACAATAACTAAAAATATTCCGAACCAAATCATATCAAAACCTGCCTGCCTTATCATTGGTTCTATAATTGCCATTGTTAATACTACAGCGGATATACCGTCAAGAAACATTCCTAAAATTATATAAAAAATCATTAAAACAAAAATTAATACATAAGGTGATAAATCCATGCTTTGTATCCAAATTGCTAGATTTCTTGGCAACCCTGTGAATCCCATGGCTAAAGATAAAAATGTCGAACCAGCTAAGATAAAAGCAATCATGCAAGAGGTTTTGGTTGCACCTAATAAAGATGATTTAAATGTTTCTATCGTTAAACTTTTTTGAAAATAAGATAAAATTAATGCTCCAAGAACCCCTAATGATGCCGCTTCAGTAGCGGTTGCTATTCCAGTATAAATTGATCCAATTACACCAAAGATTAATAGTATTACTGGTAAAAGTTGTCTTGACCTTTTAATTTTTTCTAAAAATGAATATTCTTCGATAATTTTTGGCATATCCTTTTTGTTTAATAAAGACCAAATTACAACATAAAACATAAATATTAGAGCAATCATTATTCCTGGTATAATTCCTGCTATAAATAATTTTGCTATAGATTCTTGAACAGCCACACCATAAATGATCAAAATAATTGATGGAGGAATTAATAAGCCTAAAGTTCCTGATCCAGCCAAACTACCAAGTAAAATTTTTTCAGGATATTTTCTCTTCCTTAATTCAGGTATTGACATTTTGCCTACTGTAGCGACTGTTGCAGCTGATGAACCAGATATAGCTGCAAATAAAGCGCATCCAACAACATTTACATGTATTAGTCCTCCTGGTAATTTTTGCATCCATGGTGATAAACCCTTGAATAAGTTTTCAGAAAGTTTTGTTCTAAATAAAATTTCTCCCATCCAAACAAAAAGTGGTAATGCGGTCAAAGTCCAAGAAGATGAAGTACCCCAAATTGTTGTTGCCATAGCATCACCTACTGGTCTTGTGGTAAATAATATCATTCCAATAGCAGATACTCCAATCATACTAACAGCTACCCAAATACCTGAGCCTAAAAAAAATAATAAGACAGTTATAAAAAATATTGTTAAAAGTATTTCCGGCATTTAATTTTTTTTAATTGTTGAAATTAGTTGATGGATAACACTTATAAAAAATATTGTTGATCCAATTGCTACACTGGTTTGGGGTATCCAAATTAATATTTCATCAGCCCCTTCACTTCTTTCTTGAAATTTATATGAAATAGCTAACATCTTAATAAAATAAAAAGCTAAATATCCTGAAAAAAAACTTGCTATACTTAAACACCAAACTTCAAATATTTTTTTTTTTCGCCCTGTAAATTTTTCTAGAAAAAGTGTTATTCTAATATGCCCACCCTCAACAAAAGTATAAGCTAACGCAAAAAAAGATGCTGAAGCCATACAATAACCAGAGTATTCTGCAAGTCCTCTTACATAAAAGCCAAAAATTCTTGATAAAATTCCAATAAGTATAAAAACTGCTACTAAGATTAAAAATATTGCAGCTATATACCCAAAAAGTTTGTAAAACTTGTTTAAGTTTTTATCAAAAGATTCCAGCATAAAAGTTTAAGGCCACTTAAAATTTAATTAAGTGGCCTTAGTTTAAGATTTGATTATTTGTAAGCTGATAAAACAGAGGCTCCTCTTGATCCAGCTTTTTCAGACCATTCCTTAGCCATGGTCTCTCCAACTTTTTCAAAATGAGCTTGTAGAGATGAATTAACTTTGCCTACTACCATTCCAGCATCAGCTAAAGCTTTTTTATCTCCAACATTTCCCTGTTTTGATAACTGCCATCCTTTTCTTTCAGCTAAAGCTGCTTGTTTCATAACTAATTCTTGCGTTTCTTTATCTAACTTATTCCAAGCATCCTTATTAACAATCACCATATTTTTTGGAAACCAAGCTGCTATATCATAAAAATATTTCACACCATTTTCCCAAATTTTAGAATTTTTTCCTGTAGTCGGTGATGTAATCATGCTTTCAACAGCTCCTGTTGAAAATGCTTGACTTATTTCTGCAGCTTCGATTTTAGTTGGAGCCATGCCTGTCAGCTCAGCTATTCTAATTGTTGCGGAGTTGTATGCTCTAAACTTTAAACCTTTTAAATCATCAACTGAATTGATTTCTTTTTTACTGTAAAGACCTTGTGCTGGCCATGGAACTGCATAAAGAAATACTAAACCCTTTTCATCTAATCCTTTTATAATCTCAGCTTTTGAAGCTTTGTATAATTTCATAGCATCAGAATATGAGGTTGCCAAGAATGGTTGAGAGTCTACTTCTAATAATGGATCTTCTTTTCCTAAAGCTGACATGAACCTCTCTCCAATCTGAGCTTGACCAGTTCTAACAGCTCTAAAAATTTCTCCACCTTTAAATAATGATCCTCCTGGATGTGTAACAATCGTTAACTTTCCACCACTTTTTTCAGTCACATTTTTTGCAAATTCTGTTGCATTCGCTGAATGAAAATTGCCTGCCCCATAAGCTAAAGCCATATCCCATTTCTCAGCATTTGCCAGATTAATTGACAAAATTAATGAAACTAAAATAGTTAATAAATATTTTATAAATTTCATTTATCCTCCTTTTTTTTAAAGGCATTTCATTATGTATTAAAATAATTATCAATAAAAAAATAATACCACTTTTGATTGAATTAATTCAAATATTGAATATTATATTCGTATTTTGTTAGAACAAGCACTCATACTGCTCCAAATTATTTTTATAGATATTATCTTAGCTGCAGATAATGCAATAATTATTGGATTAATTGCAGCTAATTTTGCTCCAAAAAATAGAAAACAAATAATTTTATGGGGCGTTTTCGGAGCTTTAATATTTAAAGTTATTTTTGCTTTATTTGCTACATACTTATTTAAATATTATTTTATCAAAATATTAGGTGGATTACTTTTAATATGGATTGTAAATGATTTAAGAAAAGATCTTTTTGAAATTAAAAAAGTTAAGTCGCCAACAAAAAAATCTAAAGAACCATCATATATTCAAAGTGTCTATAAAGTTTTATTTGCTGATATTACTATTAGCTTTGACAATGTGATTGGTGTTGTGGGTGCAGCAAAAGGAAATTTAAGTTTTATGATTTTTGGTTTAGTTTTATCGGTAATACTTACTGGAGCGATGGCTACATACCTCGCGAATTATATTCAAAAACATTTATGGATTGCTTATATTGGTTTAGGTTTTATTTTATTAGTTGCAATTCAGCTTGTTATAGGTGGTTTAGTAGATTTAGAAATTCTATCAATCAATGAGCAATTTAAAAAATATTTCTAATAAGAATGTTTTTTTGTTGGATACTTTTTTGATCTTACCTCAAAAGCAAATCTTCTTAGTCCTAAATTGATATATTTTTTTACATTTAAAAATTTTTTAACAAATTTGATTTTTGTTTGATTTAAACCAATCAAATCATCAGTTACAAGAACTTGACCATCACAATGAACAGATGATCCAATTCCAATCGTAGGGATCTTTAAATCTTTTGTGATTTGCTTTGCTATTGGTGTTTTTACACACTCTAAAACAATTGCAAAAACTCCAGTCTTTTGAAGTAACAAAGCATCACTCATAAGTTGTTTTATTTCATTAATAGTCTTTCCCTTAGATTTAAATTTTCCTTTCACAGATTGAGGAAGCAATCCTAGGTGACCTAACACTGGAATTTTATTTTTTATTAAAAAATCAATTTGCTTTATAATTTTTTTTCCACCCTCTAATTTAACGGCATCACATTTAGTTTCTTTTAATATTTTTTTTGCATTTCTTAATGCTATATTTTTTGTAGTGTAAGTTTTGAAAGGCATATCAACTACCATCAGACTTTTTTTTACTCCTAATCTTACACTCTTAGAGTGATTTATCATTTCTGTTAAAGTAACTTTTCTAGTTGTGGAGTAATTATATAGGACTGAGCCTAATGAGTCACCAACTAGAGTAATATCAACATATTTGTCAACTTCTTCTGCTATGTTTTTAGAATAAGCAGTAAGACAAACTAGTTTAGATCTATTTTTTTTATTAAGAATTTTTTTTATTTTAATCATTTTAAGAGCTTATCCATTGATTAGCTAAAGTGGACAAATTTCTTTTATCATCTTTTTCTCCAAGCGCATGAGGGTAATATTTTACCCCTTTGGGAGCTTTAGAGTTCATTTTATCACATAATTCTTTTTGAATTTCAAAACCGATAATTTCACTTGAAGGAAAGTGTTCTAATAGCTGATAAAATGGTTCTTTTGAGTCTTCTACTTGTAGTGCACCAATTTCTAAAATCGTAAATTTACAATTAGTTTTAGATTTTTGAATAATATCAACAAGTTTTTTAATTTTATTATTCATATTTTTATTTTAAATTCCATATAATGTTATGAGATTTATATATTCCAATATCAATTATTGATACCAGCCTAGCATTTTTTTTTTTTACATAATATTCGGCAAATTTTTGATTATGGGTTGAGGAAAAAACTGTATTATATCCTTCTAAAATTGCATGCTTCTCAAAATTTTTAATGAGTTGAGAGCCAATACCTTTACTCTTATTTAATTCTGTTACAGCAATATGTGATAATTCAACAACTCGATTAAAATTATTTTTTAAACTTTTTCTTTGAAGATATAATTTAAAAAAAGAAATAATAAATGCTTTTAAATTCTTTAAATCAAACAAAATATTTTTTATAAAACAAAATACTGTTTGCAAATTAATACATCTAAATAATGATACATCTTTTTTTGTCATAAAAACAAAGCCATTTACTTTTAAATTTTCATCTGATAAAGAAACAAATCCAAGATTGTCTTTTAAAGAAATTTTGAACATTTTTTTAATAAAATTCCTACCAAGCATAGATAATAAAGTCATATTTAACTCCTTAATAAAAATCTCTACTATTTCATCTACATGTCTATTTTCTATTTTCTCAATTTTCATAATAAATTATTTTAATAGAGTATTTTATAACTATCTTGAAAATTTTGTAATTATTAATTATTCAAGCTCAATAGTACTAGGTGGTTTTGAAGTAATATCATAAACCACTCTATTAATACCTCTAATACTATTAACAATTTTATTTGAAATTTCTTGAACAAATGGTTTTTTAAACTCAAAAAAATCCGCAGTCATACCATCTTCAGAAGTGATTGCTCTCAATAAACATAAATACTCATAAGTTCTATTATCACCCATGACACCTACAGTTTTGACTGGAAGTAAAGCTGCATAAGCTTGCCAAATTTTATGATAAAGCCCATGTTCTCTCAAGGCTTGAATAAAATAATGGTCAGCTTCTTTTAAAATATCAATTTTTTCTTTTGTAATAATACCAGGCATTCTTATCGCAAGACCAGGACCTGGAAAGGGATGCCTATAAATAATTTCCTTATTTAAATTTAATTCTAATCCCAATTTTCTTACTTCGTCTTTAAATAAAAATTTAAGTGGTTCGACTAATTTTAATTTCATTTTTTTTGGTAATCCTCCTACGTTGTGGTGCGATTTAATTTTTGATGTTTGACTACCTGTCACTGATTTACTTTCTATCAAATCAGGATAAAGTGTTCCTTGAGCTAAAAATTTTACATTTTTTATTTTCTTTGCATATCTCTCGAAAATTTTGATAAATAAATTACCAATTATTTTCCTTTTTTTTTCAGGATCAAAAATATTTTTCAATTTATTTAAAAATTCTTTTTCAGCATTCACATAAATTAAATTTATCTTTAATCTTTTTTTGAATGTTTTAACTACTTGTATTTCTTCATCTTTTCTTAAAAGTCCAGTGTTTACAAAAATACAATATAATTTTTTACCAATTGCTTTATTTAATAATTGAGCAACAACGCTACTATCAACTCCTCCAGATAAAGCACATATCACTTTGCTTTGGCCTACTTGTTGTCTTACTTCTTTAATTAATCTAATTTTTTGATCTTTTAAAGACCAGTTTTTTTTGATTTTACATATAAGAAAAATAAAATTCTTTATAAGATTTTTTCCATTCACTGTATGGGTAACTTCAGGATGAAACTGAACACCATAATAATTTTTGGATTTATTCTCGATAATTGCAAATTTTGAATTTTGACTAGATGCAATTACAGTAAAATTTTTAGGAAGTTTTGAAACTTGATCTGCATGACTCATCCATACTTTATTTATATTTTTTTTATCAAAAAAATTTCTTACTAAAATACTTTTTTTTTTCTTATAAATATTAGCTATGCCAAATTCTCTATATTTAGATTGTTTTACTCTTCCACCGTTTAATTTAGAAAGTATCTGATGACCAAAACATATGCCTAGAACTGGAATTTCATTATCTAAAATTTTTTTATCAAATGAGTATTTGTTAATTTGGTAAACATTTAAAGGTCCCCCAGATAAAATTATACCTTTAATAGAGGCATTAACATCTTTATTTTTAATCTTTTTGTGACTTACTATTTCTGAAAAAACTCCAAGCTCTCTAATCCTCCGTGCAATTAGTTGAGTAAATTGTGATCCAAAATCTATAATTAAGATTTTTTCTAAACTTTTATCAAGACTCATTATTTTCTGGCTCTATATTAGCTAGAGTCTCTAATATTCCTTTATTTTCGTCACATAGTTTTTTACAAACTTTGATAAAAGTATTAGATAAATCTTTTACTTTTGAATAATTTGATTTTTCTAAAGCTATTTTCATCGACATTAATAATGCTTCTTCATTATTTGGTTCAATTAATAGAGTTGTTTCTAAGTTTTTTTCCTCTTTTTTCTTGTCTTCTTCTATGTTGTAAATTTTTGCCAGATAAAGATAAGAATTCGAGTCTTTAGGATCAAATACAATACTTTTTTCAAACATAAATCTCGCATCTTCATACTTCTTATTTTGAAATAATTTCAGCCCCTCATCAAAAAAATTTTCATTTCCAATTGAAAAATTAGATATATTTATGGCTAAATAAAATAATAGAATAAATTTAAATATTTTCTTCATCAGTATTTGCTATCATTTTTTACTATATCAACATTATGAACCATACTTTCATAAAATCCTGCTTTAGTAATTTTAACAAATTGTGGTTTTTTTCTTAAGTGTTTTATTTGTTTTGATCCAAGATAACCCATTGAGGATCTTAGTCCACCAACTAATTTGAAGATTACACCATTAACTTTACCTTTATATTTTGCAAGCCCTTCCACTCCTTCTGGAACGTATTTTGATATATCTTTTTGTTTTGATTGAAAATACCTATCTGCAGACCCTTTGTTCATGGCTCCAACGGAGCCCATTCCCCTAAAGCTTTTAAATAGTTTGCCATTTTTTCTAATTAATTTACCGGGGGCTTCGTCGGTTCCAGCAAATAATGAACCAATCATTACAGCATCTGCACCAGCTGCAAAAGCTTTTGCTAAATCTCCGGAATATTTAATTCCACCGTCTGAAATAATTTTTACATTCTTGTTTTTGACTCCATTTCTAACTGTTAAAATTGCACTTAATTGTGGTACTCCAATTCCAGCAACCAAACGTGTGGTACAAATTGAGCCTGGACCAATTCCAACTTTAATAACGTCCACACCTAATTTTAAAAGAAATTTAGCTGCCTCTGCTGTTGCTATATTTCCTGCACATAATGCGGTCTTTTTATTTTTATTTTTTTTTATAAATTTGATTATCTCTGAAACTTTTTTTGTATGACCATGTGCGGTATCCACAACAATCATGTCTAAATTTTCTTTTAATATTAATTCAGCTCTTCTAAATTCTTTAGGTCCAGCACCAACTGCTGCTCCTACTAATAATTTTTGATTCTTAACTTTTTTAATTTCTAATATTTGTTTTTCAATATTTAGATTTCTATGGATTATTCCTAATCCCCCAGCTTTAGCAATTGCGATAGCCATTCTACTCTCAGTCACAGTATCCATTGCTGAGGATAATAATGGAATATTAAGTTTTAAACTTTCAGTTAATTTTATACTTGTGTCAACTTCAGATGGTAAAACATCTGAATATTTTGGTGCAAGTGTTACATCATCAAAGGTAAGTGCTTCTTTTATAGGAACCATAATCATTTATATATGATTCCCCTAAAATTTAAAGTGTCTATCTAAGATTTTTACAAACAATAAAACTTTCTTTTGAATCTTTTCGACTAGACTTTGGTTTAAAAACCTTTACTTCTTTAAAAATTTTTTTTCCAAGTGCGACAATTTCATTGAATGATCCACCCATGAATATTTTTGAAATAAAAAAACCTTTTTCAGAAATCACATCCTTGGAAAAAATCATTGCTTCTTTGCATAATTCTCCTGTTTGAATTGAGTCTATATTCTTTATCCCAGTTGTATTTACAGCCATATCGGACATAACAACATCTAGTCTTTTCTTAAGATTTTTTTTGATAATATTTTGTATTTTTATTTCTGTAAAATCTCCAATTATTTGAATTGTATTATGTATTTCTTCCATTTTTTTTAAATCAACTGAAATTATTTTTCCATTTTTTACTATCTTAGATGCATATTGAGACCAACTTCCTGGTGCAGCTCCGATATCTAATATTGATATTCCGCCTTTGAAAATTTTAAACTTTTCATTAATTTCTATTAATTTATAAGCTGATCTAGCTCTATATCCATCAACTTTAGATTGACGAACATAAATATCACGTCTTTGTTTGTTTACCCAATTTTTTGAAATTTTATTTTTTTTCAACTAATTATTAAATCTTAAACTTTTAGTTATCTTATTCTTATTTAAAGTTTCTAATTCTATTTCTATATTTTTATCTATTCTCATGTCTACACCATTTTTCCATATTCCAGCCGCAAGGTGCATTATACCTATCTTATAGTTTGGTAAATAAGGCTCAACAAATGTTTTTTTTTCTTCATCATATTTTGGGAGTAAATTGCTTAATATCCAATTACAATTTAATGGTAAGAATTCTGTTTCTAAATCATCAATATATACTGACATATTGATTGCTAGTCCCTCTGATCCAAATATGTTTCCAGCTTTTAAAGTTTTTAATAAATTATTTTGCCATGAAGTCCATCCTTTAGAATTTTTTTCTAAAGAAAAAACTCCAATATTTATGTGAGGCGCAAAAGCTAATTTTCTAGCTTTATCATATCCAATTTTTGATTTTACAGCATGCTTAAAATTCTGAGATTTTATTAATGCCAATTTACCAAAAAGCCAATTTACTTTTGAAGTAATCTTATATCCGGGGCCCAATGTTTGAGTAATACCAAGTTTTCCATTATCGCAAGCTTTAAAATATAATTCAACACTGCTCCAATCATTTACCCATGCATCACAATCTATCCATAAATATTTTTCATAAGCAGGAAAATATTTTGGTAAAAATGCTCTTGAGACCTGACTTTTAAGCCATTCTTTTCCTTTCACTTTATTGACCGGCACTTCTATGTCCCATTCAGCAGGTTTTATTTCGTCAACTTTATTAAATAATTTTTCTTTTTGTTCATTGGTTAAACCTGCATCTAAGATACAGATTGCAACATTCTTACTTTCCTCATATCTTTTAATTGAATCTACCAACTCCTCTAGCAATGGAAAATAATTAGCATCAGCCAATGAAACAATTACATTTTTTTTCATCTATAAAATATCTTCAAGTTCTTCATCTTTATCTGAAGTTATATTTTTTTCCTTTTTGATTTTTTTGTAATGAAAATAACTTATAGGTATTAAACAAAGATAAACAAGAGAACTTACAGCTAAAACTTGAAAAGTATAAACTAATAATGCTCCAAAAAATAAAACCATTCCAAATAGTAAAAACTTAGTCATTGATCTTGGTATGATAATTTTTTTGAATGAGTATGTTGGAATAGTACTTATCAGTAATAATGAGACTGTAATAAAAAAAATTGGTACCATTAAATCATAGTTAATTTCTCTAAAGAATTCTCCAAGTCCACTAAAACTAAAAATTAATGGTAGTAAAACAATTATTCCTCCTGCGGGTGATGGCATTCCCTCAAAAAAATTATCTTTCCATGATGGTTCTTCTTCAGAGTTAATATTAAACCTTGCGAGTCTTAAAGCAACACAAACTACATATATCAAACAAACAAACCAACCTAATTTTTCTAGATATTGCAAATTCCAAAAGTACATTATAAGCGCTGGAGCAACTCCAAAGCTAATAACATCACCCAAAGAATCTAATTCTTTACCCATCTTAGAAGTTCCTTTAATTAATCTTGCTATTCTTCCATCTAATGCATCCATCAATCCTGCAAATAAAATTGCTATTATTGCTATTGCAAATTTTCCATCTATAGCAAACTTGATTGAAGTTAACCCTAAACAAACACCAATAAGAGTAATAGCATTAGGTAGAATTATTCTAGCTTTTTTATCAGATACAATTTTAAAATTATTTTTTTTTTGTTCCATCTTATTTTTTAGCCAGCAATGTTTCCCCTGATATTGCTTTCTGGCCAATTTTTACTAAAGGTTCATAATTTTCATAGTAAACATCTGCTCGACTTCCAAATCTTATCATTCCTATTCTATCACCTTGTTCTAATTTTTGATCTTTATTAGACTCACAAACTATTCTTCTTGCAACAAGTCCAGCAATCTGGACTATAATTATATCGTTCTTTTGAGAGTCTTTAATTTTGTAATAGTTTCTCTCATTATCTTCACTTGCTTTATCTAAAGATGCGTTTAAAAACTTTCCTGGTTTATAAAGAATTTCTTCTATTATTCCACTACATGGAGTCCTGTTTACATGGCAATCAAAGATATTCATAAAAATACTGATTTTTTTAAATTTTCTATTTTCTAAACCAAGTTCTTTTGGACCATTAACTTCCTCAACTTTTATAATCTCTCCATCAGCAGGGCTCACAAGATAATTATCATCATTAATTATCACTCTCTCTGGATCTCTAAAAAAATAATAAACCCAAATAGATAAAACTAAACCTATCAAACCTAAAAAATCACTAAAGTTATAAAACACAATAGTGATTATTCCAGCTATAACTAAGAACTTATAACCTTCTGAGTGTATCTTGGGAAATATCTTGCTTAACATATTCTTCTATTTGATAATTTTTCATTAATATGTATATAAAATCGGGAAATTCAATTAATAAGATAAATATAAGTGAGTAAAATTACAGTAAAAAACCCAATTGTAGAGTTAGATGGCGATGAAATGACCAGAATAATATGGGAATTTATTAAAAAAAAACTAATACTTCCCTATCTTGATTTAGGTATTGAATACTATGATTTAGGAATGAAAAGTAGAGATAATACTGATGACCAGATTACAATAGACTCTGCTAATGCAATCAAAAAAATTGGAGTAGGTATTAAATGTGCAACTATTACTCCTGATGAAGCTCGAGTAGAAGAATTTAAATTAAAAAAAATGTGGAGATCTCCTAATGGAACTATAAGAAATATTATTGGTGGAACCGTTTTTAGAGAACCAATACTATGTTCAAACATTCCAAAACTAGTCCCATCATGGTCAGATCCTGTGGTTATTGGAAGACATGCTTTTGGTGATCAATATAGAGCAACAGATTTTAAAGTTCCCGGAAAAGGAAAAATGGAAGTCAAATGGACTTCAGAAGATGGTGAAGATGAGATTAAATATGAAGTTTTTAATTTTACTGGTCCAGGCGTTGCTCTTTCAATGTATAATTTAGATAAATCCATTGAGGACTTTGCGAGATCTTGTTTTAGTTATGGTTTGATTAAAAAATGGCCAGTCTATCTTTCTACAAAAAATACTATTTTAAAGAAATATGATGGAAGATTTAAAGATATATTTGAAGAAATATTCAATATGGAATTTAAGAAAAAATTTGAAGATTTAAAAATTACATATGAACATAGACTAATTGACGACATGGTGGCTTGTGCGATGAAATGGAGTGGAAAATATATTTGGGCATGTAAAAATTATGATGGTGATGTCCAATCAGATACTATGGCACAAGGTTATGGTTCGTTAGGCTTAATGACAAGTACATTATTAACTCCTGATGGAAAAGTAATGGAATCTGAGGCAGCTCATGGAACTGTCACAAGACATTTCAGAATGCATCAACAAGGGAAAGAAACATCAACTAACCCAATAGCTTCAATTTTTGCTTGGACAAGAGGATTGGCGCACAGAGGAAAGTTAGATGGAAATGATGACCTAATTAGATTTGCAAATACAATTGAAAAAGTCTGTATTGAATGTGTTGAAACTGGATCAATGACTAAAGATCTTGCAATATTAATTGGACCTTCAAGCAAATATCTAACAACTAATCAGTTTTTAGACGTAATAGACAAAAATTTAAAAAAGAAATTAAATTAAAGACTTTATTTTTTCGAAAGCTTCATTGATTTTACTCTGATTTTGACCGCCAGCTTGGGCAAAATCTTTTCTACCGCCTCCACCTTGACCACCAATAATTTCAGAGCTTATTTTTACAAACTTTACTGCATCATATTTTTCCGTTAGCTTACTGGTTATACCAACAGCAACTCCTACCTTGTCATCCTTACTAGCAAAAACAACAACCATACCTTCACCTAAGTCTTTTTTACCATCATCAACTAATTTTCTTAATTCTTTTGGTGGAAGACCTTCAACGTTTTGAAATCTTATTTTAATCCCTTTTATTTCCTCATCTTTTATTTTATTTTTTGTTTTATCATTTAGAATTGATTTAACTAATAATGTATCAAGCTGTTTAGTTAAATTTTTTATCAATAATTTTTGATCTGACAGATCTAAAGATGGTTTGCCTCCTAAATTAATTATCTGTTTAGATAAATCTTTGATCACTTCATCATTTTTTTCTAAAGATAGATTTGATAATTTTTCTTTATTTTTTAAAAAATCATCTAATTGTTTGTCTCTTAAAGCC
>MDSV01092604.1_pt1 | contig 13030 bp, 14 predicted proteins | sample 810851 | NCBI WGS metagenome assembly MDSV01 (sample SAMN05326640, study PRJNA326480) | marine metagenome | isolation source: seawater | place: Atlantic Ocean: North East | collected 2012 | reverse complement strand
CGATCGATCCCGCTTTCGTATTGGATATAACGATGAGTTATGTATCGCTTTAATGAATCAATACTATTAATCTTAGCGTTGATATTCAATAAATTTCTTTAATGAATCCTTCAAAAAATTTTGAAAAAATATGCCCTTTTTATTGGTCTTTGAACCAATTAGAAAGGAAGGCCGCATCCTGAAATCATAAGAAGGTTCAAAAAAAAATGGAACAGACATTCTTTTTGTCTTATTCCAGAGCACTCTATGATTTGTGGCTTTAAATTTACCTGCACTTAAGAACTCTAGAGCCAATCCGGTATTTACTATGAATGCATTTTTATTAAATGGGACATTATACCATTTTCTATTTTTTCTATTTTGGACCTGTAAACCACCTTTTTTATCTTGATAAAGAACAGTAAAAATACCACTATCGACATGTGTTTCACATCCAAGAGCTACGCCATCTTGTTTTGAAATTTCCACAGGCTTTAATTGATTAGGGTAGTAATTAAACCTTAATGTACTAAGAGTTTTAACTCTACTGAAAGCCTGATTACTAATATTTTCATTTTTATTATATAGCTTAATTATACTTTTAAACAATATTTCACTTAAAGAAAAAATATTATCAAAATAATTTGATAAACTTTTAATTGAAGATTTACTTAATGATTTATTCAAATTTAAATATTCAATATACGGTGACTTATATCTTTTAGAATTATTAGCTGTTATTTTGAGATCACCTAAATCTAACCCTTCTTTACCGTTAACAGTATTTGGAAAATAACCTCTGTAGATATTTCTATTTTTTTTATTCCATTTTTTTGGAGCTAATTTATTTTTATTTTCTATTGAAGAATTAAAAAATTTATTTCCAATTTTGCATATATTATTAATTTCTTTAATATTTATACCATGTCCGATAACTTGAAAAAAACCGACATCAATACAAGCTTTTTCAATTTTTGAAATAGTGATCTTTGCAGACAAAGAATTAAAATCAGATTTTAATAAAGAAGAGATATTTATTGTTGGGATATAGCTTTTCATTATCTGTTAGGTGTATCAGTAGCAACTAAATGATCCTTTGTTTTTTCTCTAATATAAATATATGTGCCGGCTCCGATAATTATAGAAACTCCAACAAATGTTCTTAGCGTTGGAATATTGTCAAACAAAATATATCCAATTATTATTGACCATATAATCAATGAATATTCATACAAAGAAATAACAGAGGGAGATGCAATACTATATGCATTAAAAACACAAAAAAATGCCACAGCACCAATAAAACCCATTGAAATTATAAATGGCCAAGCATAATAAGGATTAGTAAACCATTCTCTGAAGATAAATTGAAATGTTGGATCGCTAAAAGTATTGAATTGACCTTCTCCAGTAAAAATAAAAAATAAAATACTTATTATAGTTGCTCCAAAATATAAATGCAGCATTTGAGTATAAACATTATCTTTATCAGATGTATATTTAGTAATTGTCATTGACGTTGAGTAGCATAATGCACAAGCAATTGGTGCTAATTTCATATAATCAAAATCATTAAAATCAGGATTTAACACAATAAAAACTCCAATAAAACCTGCAATAATGGCTGACCATCTTCTAATTCCAACTTTTTCCTTTAAAAAAACTACAGCTAAAATTGAAACAAAAAAAGGACTAGAAAAAAATAATGCATTAGCCATTGCAAGTGACATATATGTTAGTGATATATAAAAAAAACTAAATCCAAAAAAGAAACATATGACTCGTAATACAGTTAAAAAAGGGTAATGAGTTTTTAAGTTGATTTTCTGATTTGAAAATTTCATATAACAAATTAACAAAAACCATGCCACTAATGTTCGTCCAAAATATAATTCATATAAGGCTGCGTCGTTATAAATAAACTTTATCATTGCATCTTGAATTGAAAAAACTGCCATACCTAGCAGTATAAAAACAATCCCCTTTGGATTATTTTGTCTAGTTATCATGAATTTAGTATAAAGTTAGATGCTCTTTCACCAATCATTAGAGTAGGAGCATTTAAATTTCCACTTGTTATTTCAGGCATAACAGATGCATCAGCTACCCTAATATTTTCGAGGCCATGAATTTTTAGTTTTTCGTCAACTACGGACATATCATCTACTCCCATTTTTAAAGTGCACGACGGATGATAAGCTGTCTCTGCTTTTGATCTAACATATTGTTCAATTTCTTTATCAGTTTTAGCGTTCTCACCAGGACCTATTTCTTTTCCTGTATATGGTTTCATAGAATTCTGACTTAATATTTTTCTAGCAACATGAATACATTTAATTGTTTCTTTGAGATCATATTCATTTTCAAGATAATTAAATTGTATTTTTGGGTAATCGTAAGGATTAGAGCTTTTTAATCTTATATATCCTCTACTTTTTGGCTGATTTAAACTTGCATGTAATTGAAATCCATGACGATCTGGATCAACAGTCCCATGATCTATTACAAAAGCTGGAAAAAAATGAAACTGAATATTTGGATAACTTTTATCCTCTGAAGATTTGCAAAATCCACCTGCCTCTAAAAATGAAGTAGAACAAGGGCCACTTTTATTTAAAAACCATTGAATACCAACTTTTAGCATATTTAATTTATTTACATATGAATACAAGGTGTCTGAAGTTTTACATTCTTGTTGAATATAGGTTTCTAAATGATCTTGTAGATTTTGACCAACACCTTTTAAATCATGGATTACTTCTACACCTTTATCTTTTAAATGATCTCCAGGACCGATACCAGAAACCATAAGTAGTTGTGGAGAATTAATTGAACCACCACTAAGTATTATTTCTTTATTTGCATATATCTTTTCAATTTTATTTTTTATTTTTACTTCAATTCCTATTGCTTTTTTTCCATCAAAAATTATTTTTTCAACAAATGTTTCAACAAAAACTTTTAAATTATTTCTTTTTCTAGCTGGATTTAAATAATATTTTGATGCACTTGCTCTTTCTCCATTATGGATAGTAACGTCGTACATTCCAAAACCTTCTTGATCTTTACCGTTCATATCACTATTTAATTTATGACCAGCTTCTTGAGCAGAATTTAAAAAAGCCTTAAATAAGGGGTTTTTATTTTTAGATTGATTAATTGGAAGTATACCATTTCCACCTCTATATTCATTCTCTCCTTCTGACCAAGTTTCAATTTTTTTAAAAAAAGGTAAGACTTTTTCATAGGACCAATCTTTAAGTCCAAATGATGCCCATCTTTCATAGTCATTTTTATTTCCCCTTACATAAACCATTCCATTGTGTGCAGAACATCCTCCTATCATTTTTCCTCTTGGACAAAAAAGTTTTCTGTTATTTAATTGTGGCTCTGGTTCTGAATAATATTTGTAATTATACTTTGGATCGTGCATAGCATGTAAAATAGCAAGAGGCATATTTACTTTCCAAATGTCACTATTTTTTCCTGCCTCAAAAATTGCAACATTATTTTGACTATTTTCTGATAGTCTATTTGCTAGCACACATCCTGCAGTACCTGCTCCAACAATCAAATAATCAAATTTCATAATAATTTAAATTAAAACTTATTGAGGATGATCACCTTCAATAGCAATACGGTCCATTATTCTTTCATATCCCAGACCTCTGCCTGGAAAAAAATCTGCAATGGCGTAATGAATAACACTTCTGTTATCCCAGATAGCAACAGCATTTTCTGTCCAACTAAACCTACATGTTAGATCTAATCTCGCCTGGTGTTCAAATATTTCTTTTAATATTTGATCGCTTTCCTCTTTTTTTAAACCAATAATTTGTTTTGTATAAGTCCAGTTGACATATAAAATTTTCTTACCTGTTTCAGGGTGAGTTCTTACAACTGGATGTTCATTCGAATAAGAATCAAAATTTCTTTTTTCATTTCCTTCCATATATTTGTAACTATCAATGAAAAACTCTGCTCCAAGTGAGCTATGTACTGCTTTTTTATCTATTATCTTATTTTGAATATTATGATCCAAAGTTTCCCAAGCTAATTCCATATTAGAAAAACAAGTATCACCACCTACTGGAGGTATTTTAATTGATTTTAATATTACAGCCTTTGTGGGTTTAGAGTTGTAACTTACATCACTATGCCAATTTTCACCCCACTGGTTTTTTTCCTCTTTACCTTTTATAATTCTTACAATTTCTGGATAATCTTTAAGCCCTTTAACATATGCATGTGTTTCTAATGGACCAAATTTTTCTGCAAGGGCTATTTGTTGATCATTTGTAATAGGCTGATCTCTAAAAAAAATTACTTTATGCTCTAAAAGTAAATCATTTATTTTTTTAAAATTTTTATCAGAAATATCTGTTAAATCTATTCCCTTAATTTCAGCACCCAAAGCACCAGATAATAATTTAACTTTCATTATAAATAATTTATCGATAGAATTTTGATTTGTCAAAATGTATAAGAAGTGATGACTTTAACCCAAGCTTATCTTTTGTTAGGGGTAGCTATTGCAGGAGAAATAATTGCAACTGGATCTCTTAAGGCTACAGAAGGATTTACTAAATGGGTACCATCCTTAATCTCTGTAATTTCAATATGCATATGCATGTTTACTATGTCTCATGTAATGAAAATATTACCGATAGGCATTACTTATGCTACTTGGTCTGGCGTTGGTATTGTTGCATTGTCATTGTTTGGAATTTTTAAATATAAACAAATACCAAATGTAGCGACTACGATAGGGTTAATATTAATAATTATTGGCGTAGTTATAGTAAATACGATGAACGACTCTTAAATTATTATTTTTTTAACCTAGAAGAAAATCTTAAATTATCAGTTTTAAAAATATTTTTATTTTTTAAAATAAAACTTTCCATTAACTTCACTTTATTCTCTTCAAATTCAACAACCTTTCTATCGTCTAAATCTACGTATAATGACAAGGCTTCTAGGGTAGCAGCTAAATATTTTTTTTCAGAATGGATCATTTCTAGTTTATATTGAATTCTTTTTTTATCGTAATCACAATAAATTAAATTAATATCTACATTATCACTTTCTTTTACTTCATGATCATAAGTAATATGTGACTCAACAACCATAGTACTTTTTTTTGTGGTTTTAGCTGAATGTTCACCCATATTAAAATTAGTTAACAAAACTTCAGCACCATATTGGTCAAAAATCAGAACATAATAAGCAACGTTCATATGTCCATTGTAATCAGTCCATTCTTTTATGATTTTTTGTTTATTAAGAAAAACTCCCATATCACTCTTTATAGTCGGGCTCTTCTTTTTCTAAAATTAATCTTATTTGAGATAAAAATAATTTTGCTAAATCAATAGGATAATTTGCAGTCTCTTCTGCTGTCTTTTCAGCAACTTCATGACTCGCTACATTCAATTCTTTATTTGTTGATAATGCAGTAAGATAAGTTTCAGCAGCTTTTTCAAAATAATATAACGAATTAAAACCATCAGCCACAGTTTTTCCAGTAGTTATAATTCCATGATTTGCTAACAACATATGTTGTTTGTTTCCAAGCGCGTTGGCCATTTTATTTGACTCTTCCTCAAAACCTAAACCTCCAAATTCATTAAAAACTGAAACTCTGTTATAAAAAATCATAGTATTTTGATCAATTGGTTTTAATGTTGGATCTTTAAGGGTAGATAAAGCTGTTGCGTATTTAGAATGAACATGAAAAATACATCTAGCATGTGGAACTTTTTCATGAATAGTTCCATGAATGTATATTGCAGTAGGATCAACTACTTCAGGTTTATTTTTTAAGTCATTAATATTTTCTTTTGTTACTAATATTAAATCACTTGCTTTTATCCTGCTAAAATGAATACCTGCTTTATTTACATAAAAATCTGAAGTTCCTGGCACACATGCACTGAAGTGGTTAGCAACTCCCTCATGCATATTTAGTCTTGCAGTCCATCTAAATGTAGCAGCTAAATCTTTTTGTAATTCTGTTATTTCCATTTTTATTATTTTGAACTATATTTGAATTATAAATTATGAACAATAAAGTTTTTGTATCATGTGCTGTTACTGGATCTGGCGATACTGCTAGCAAACATCCAGATTTACCAAAAACTCCTGAACAAATTGCAAATGCTTCAATAGAAGCAGCAAAAGCTGGAGCCGCAATAGCTCATATTCATGTTAGAGAAGAGGATGGAACACCAAGCAGAAGATTAGAACTATATAAAGAAGTAGTTGATAGAGTGAGATCAAGTGATACAGATGTTATTTTGAATTTAACTACAGGTATGGGGGGCGACCTTGATATTGGTCAGGGAAAAAATCCTTTAGATTTTGGACCAATGACTGATATGGCAAATGTAATGGAGAGGATTGCTAATGCAGAACAATTTCTACCTGAAATTTGTACATTAGACGCAGGAACACTTAATTTTGGAGATAGTTCAGTGATTACTGTAAACACTCCAAATGATTTAAGAAAAGCAGCAAAAAAATTACAAGAAATAAAAGTTAAACCAGAAATAGAAGCTTTTGATTTAGGTAATATGTGGTTCGGTGCACAATTATATAAGGAAGGTTTGTTAAGTGATCCACCGATGTTCCAAATGTGTTTAGGAATACCATGGGGCGCACCCGCAACTACTTTAGCAATGCAAGCAATGAAAGATATTATGCCAAAAGAAGGCATTTGGTCAGGGTTTGCAATTTCTAAAAATGAAATGCCATTTGTTGCCCAAACTGTTTTGATGGGAGGAAATCCAAGAGTTGGATTAGAAGACAACTTGTATCTATCAAAAGGTAAATTAGCAACCAATGCGCAATTAGTTGAAAAAGCAATTAGAATTGTTGATGAAATAGGTTATTCGCCAATGACGCCAACCGAAACAAGAGAAAAATTAAAACTTGTTAAACACAAGTAATGCCCATTATAAAAAAAGTAGCAGTTATTGGAACTGGTGTTATAGGAGCTGGATGGATCATTAGATGTTTAGCACATAACAAAATTGTTTATGCATTTGATAAAGATATTAAATTAAAAAAAAATTTAATAGTCGAAATAAAAAGAACGTGGCCATTTGTAAAAAAACTTTTTAATAAAAAAAAAATCAATTTAAAAAACTTTAAGTATTTTACCTCTCTTGAAGAAACTTTAAAAGATGCAGATCTAATCCAAGAGTGTGTATCTGAAAACTATACTTTAAAAACTAAGTTAATGAGTGACATTGGAAAATATGCAAAGAATAATGCATTAATTTTATCAAGCTCTTCAGGATTATTGCCAACTAGAATTTTTTCTAAATGTAAAAATCCTTATAGAGCAATGATTGGACATCCTTTTAATCCAGTTTACTTATTACCTGCAGTTGAGATTGTCCCTGGAAGAAAAACATCAAATCAATTTTTAAATAAAGCCAAAAATTTCTATGAATCAATTTCTATGAATCCAATTATGGTAAAAAAAGAGCTACCAGGTTATTTATCAGATAGATTACAAGAAGCTTTATGGAGAGAAGGACTTCATATTATTAATGAAGGTAAAGCTACAACAAAAGATTTGGATAGAGCTATTGAAGATGGACCAGGTTTAAGATGGTCATTAATGGGTACATTTTTAACTTTTCATTTAGCTGGAGGAAAATCTGGAATGAAACATATGCTAGAACAGTTTGGCCCAGCATTAAAGCTTCCGTGGACAAAATTAAAAGCTCCAAAATTGACCAATAAACTAATCAATAATCTAGTTAAAGGTACTAAAAGACAATCAAAAGGAAAATCTGTAGAAAAAATTTCAAATATTAGGGACCAATATTTAGTAGAAATTCAAAAACTTAGAAAAAAGTACGAAAAAAAATTAAGGTGATTTAATTATTTCTTTCTGTATTGCCATCTACAGAAATAACTTGGCCAGAAACCCTGACTGACTCATTAGATATTAAAAAAGCACACATTTTTGCAATATCTTCTTCTAAGATCCATTGTTTCATTGAACTCATTGATACAAAGTCTTTCTCTATCCTTTTTTTTGAAATTTTCGTAGCTTTTGCTTTATCTTTAATAACTCTTTGCATTCTATCACCCTTAATTGTACCTGGGCAAATAGCGTTAACTCTAATTTTAAACTTTCCTAGCTCCATCGCTAATGTTTTGGTAATACCAATTATTGCCCACTTACTTGCCGCATAAGGTGAACGTAAAGGAAATCCAAGTATTCCTGCGGTAGATGAAATATTAATTATAGAACCATTTTTAGATTTTTTAATAAGTGGTATAGATTTTTTTGTAAAATAAAAATGACTATTCACATCAGTATGTATAGTTTTTTCCCATTCTTTTGACTCTAATTTATCAAGAGGTCCTGTTGGTCCAGCAATTCCTACGTTATTAATTAAAGCATCAATAACTTTTGTTTTTTTTTTAACTGATGTGATAAAATTAGTCACTTCATTTTCATTTGAAGAATCACATTTAAATATAAATAGTTTTCTATTAATTAAATGGTTTTTATTAAGTTTTTTAATAAAATTCTCATTAATATCACTAAGATAAACAAATGCACCTCTTGCAAGACAAACTTTTGCAATTGCTAACCCAATTCCCGATGCCCCTGCAGAAATTATTATTTTTTTATTTTTTAAAGTATTTTGATACATTTATTTTAATAAAGACTTTTGTAATTCTTTATCTGTAATATATCCTTTTACATCACCATCAGTACCTACAACTTCAACTACTACTTTTTTTAAAACTATTTTAGGTAAAAATTCCTCTAAAAAGTCATCTTCATGAACTTTAAGCATATTATCACCAGCTGGTTTACCCTCATGGGCTGGAGTCATAATTACTTTTGCTTTAAGAACTTTTGCTCTATTTACATCTTTTACAAAAGCAGCAACATAATCATCAGCAGGTTTCATTACGATGTCTACTGGAGTGCCAACTTGCACTAACTTTCCAGCATTTAATATTCCAATATGATCACCCAATCTTAAAGACTCATCTAAATCATGAGTAATGAATACAATTGTTTTTTTTAATTCTGATTGAAGAGAAATTAATTGTTTTTGCATATCACTTCTTATCAATGGATCTAAAGCACTAAAGGCCTCGTCCATTAGCATAATATCAGCGTCTGTTGCCAAAGCTCTTGCAAGGCCAACTCTTTGCTGCATTCCTCCAGATAACTGATTTGGATATTGATTTTCAAAGCCGCTTAATCCAACAGCTTCAATTTTTTCCATTGCTATCTTATTTCTTTCATCTTGAGGTATTTTTCTCATCTCCAACCCGTATGCAACATTTTGGATTACAGTTTTATGAGGAAATAAACCAAATCTTTGGAATACCATGCTCATTTTATGTCTTCTAAATTCAATTAATTCCTCTTTGTTTAGAGACATAACATTGGTTCCTTCAACCAAAACTTCACCCGCTGTAGGTTCAATTAATCTATTTAAATGTCTTATTAATGTAGATTTTCCAGAGCCTGACAAACCCATACAAACAAAAGTCTCACCCTCTTCAATTTGCAAAGATACATTATCTAACCCAACTGTATGTCCTGTTTTTTCTAGAACCTCTTCTTTAGTTGCACCATCTTTTACCATCTGAATTATAGATTGAGGTTTGTCACCAAAAATTTTATAAATATTATTGATTTCTATTTTAGACATTTATCTTCCATTTCTAGCAGCCCTTACCCTTTGTTGTAAAGTTTTTAGTGGTTTATTTATTGTTTTAAAAGTGTCCACTAAACATAAAAAACACTAATTACATTGAAAAAAATAAAAAAATTTATAATTATTAGAATATATGAATATTTCTAATTTAGAAAAAATTAAGAATAGTTTGTTTGTAAAATGGAGCGATGGAGAGGAAAGTAATTTTAATTTCCTTTGGTTAAGAGACAATTGCCCAACAGCACATGATAAAGACTCAAATCATAGAATGTTTAATATTCTTGAAGTTTCCAAAAATTTAGAAGCTAAAGATTTTAAGATTAATACAGAGGGTAAACTTGAAATTAAATGGAGTGAAGGGGAGCATATTAGTTACTATGATCCAAAATGGTTGAGAGAAAATTGCTATACCTTAAAAAATAAAAAAAAATTTATTTCACCGTACGAGTTATGGAATAACTCATTAGAAAAAGATTTAAATTCAATTAAAATTGATCATGATGAAATAATAGAAACTAAAAATGGATTAAAAAAATGGCTTGAGCTTTTGCATTACAAAGGTATTGCAATTGTAAAAAATGCTCCAGTTGAAAAAGAGTCTGCATTTAAAGTTCTAAACAGAATAAGTCATACACGACAAACTTTTTTTAAAACTCCATTTGAAGTAATTAACATTCCAAAACCAAACAACTCTGCATATACATCACACGCACTTCGAAATCATATGGATTTACCTTGGTTTGAAAATCCTCCTGGTTATCAATTTCTACATTGTTTAATTAACTCTGCTGATGGGGGAGACTCCTCAGCTGTAGACGGTTTCGCCGTTGCTGACTTTTTAAGAAAAAATGAAAATGAAATTTTTGATATTTTAGTAAAAGTTCCATTGAAATTTAGAGATAAAGATTATACTCAAGAATCGCACAGAAGTTTTTATGCTCCAGCTCTAAGTTTAACTAAAGATAGAGATTATAATGATATAAGATTTAGCGTAGCAACAATGGATGCTTTAGATTGCCATCCCGATGAAATGGAGAAGGTTTATAGTGCGCACCATAAATTTGGAAATTTATTACATGACGATCAATTTCAAATTAAATTTAGACTAGAGCCTGGCGATATTTTTTCATTTAATAATAGAAGAGTTCTTCATGGAAGAACTGCATTCGATCCAAATTCAGGACATAGACATTTACAAGGTTATTACATGGATAGGGATGAAATTATTGGAAGATTAAATTATTTAAATAAATAAACTATAAGTTCTCAAATATTAAATTTTTTTTTTTAAATTTATTGAATAATAACTTTTCTTTAATTGTGTAAAAATATATTTTCTTTTTTATTTTAGATAATCTTCTTTCTTTTAAAAATTTTTTTTCAAGAATTAAAAATTTAACATATTTTTTTTTACTTTTTTGTAAAATATTACTAAATGTAAAAGTAGATGGGATTAAAAGTCCTAAATTTAATGTTTTTTTTTTCTTATATAAATTAATGATATTTAATTCTTTAAATGATGTGAAAGAATATTTTTTTAATTCTTTTGTTTCATGAATTAACATATTTAACCTTCTTTTAGAAATTAATGGTTTTATTTCAAGCATTAAGTATCTCTCATTTTTTGAAACGATAATTAAATCTTTTAAAAGAGGAATACTTTTTTTATTTTTTTTAGTAATTTTTAATAAATCTTTATAATTTATCTTATTAATATCTTTGTTTATTTTAAATTTATTTTTAAGATTAAAATCATGAAAGCAAATAATTTGGTTATCTTTTGTAAAATGAATATCTGTCTCAATATCATATTTTTTCTTAAAACAGTATTTGAACGAAGGAATTGTGTTTTCAATAAAATTTTTTTTAGCAAGCCCTCTGTGTATTAGTAAGTGAGACATTTGCTGAATATTAAATTTTGAATAATCTTAATCTATTTTTTTGTTATTCCACGATGTCTTTGTATTCTATTCCCGTATTCTTGTGTTACTCGATCAAATATAATTGCCAACGCAACTATAGCTAAACCATTCATTAGTCCTAAAGCTAAGTATTGATTTGAAATAGCTTGCAATATAGGAACTCCCAAACCTCTTACACCAATCATCGATGCAATCACAACCATTGCTAATGCCATCATTATAGTTTGATTTACTCCTGCAAATATAGTCGGTAACGATAAAGGTATTTGTACAGATCTGAGTTTTTGCATTGGTGTAGCTCCAAAGGCTTCGGCTGCTTCTAATGTCTCTTTATCAACTTCCCTAATACCTAAATTTGTTAATCTAACAACAGGAGGTAAAGCATAAATGCATACCGCCAATAAACCAGGAACCTTTCCTATACCTAACAACATTATTATTGGAATCAAATATACAAAACTTGGAATTGTTTGCATCATATCTAATACTGGTAATATTGCTTTTTCAGTTCTTTTAGATTTTGACATCAAAACACCAATCGGTATTCCAACAACTATGCATACTAGTGTTGAAACAGAAATAATAGCAACAGTAGCCATACAATTTTTCCACATTCCAAAATATCCAATAATTATAAAACAAACGATTGTACCAATTACTAATTTTAAATTTCTTGAGCCAATCCACGCTAACAAACCAAAGATGCCAATAACTATTGGCCAAGGTGTATTAACTAATAATTTTTCAAGAAAGATTAAAAATGAAAGTAGTGGATCAAAAAAACTTTCAATTGACTCTCCATATTCCCTAGAAAAATTTTTAAAACTTAAATCTATTCCCTTTTTGAGCTCCCTTAGAGCTGTTCGATCCATTACAGGTATTTTGTTGAAAAATTCCATATTATATTTTTTATACTATAAAACTGAACCCGTTTAAATAACGGGTTCAGCAAATACTTTAAATTATTATTAAAGTGCTTTTTTGATTTTTTTTGCAGCTTTCTTTGAAACCCACTTACTCCACACATCTTCTTGTGTTTTTAGGAATTCAATTGCAGCATCTGAACCTTCAGCTTGGTTTTCACCCATCCAAACCAACATACCATTCATTACCGGACCTGGATAAGTTCGTTTTTCAAGATACTTCATACCATCTTTACCTGCTGTTTTTTTAAAGTTATCAGTTGTTACAGTAAAAACTTCAGATTTAACCCATGAAGATTTTAGAGGGTTAGCGCATTCTTGTTCAGGCTTACTTAGACAATTGTCCCAGTTATCTTTTCCTGCGTATTCACCCATATCTACAGCCTGCATATTGTACTTTCCAATCATTGCAGTTGGTGACCAGTAGTATCCAAACCAGTTTTCACCTCTTTCAGCAGCCTTTGCTATAGAACCATCTAATCCTGCAGCAGAACCTGTT
>MDSV01054733.1_pt1 | contig 13030 bp, 13 predicted proteins | sample 810851 | NCBI WGS metagenome assembly MDSV01 (sample SAMN05326640, study PRJNA326480) | marine metagenome | isolation source: seawater | place: Atlantic Ocean: North East | collected 2012 | reverse complement strand
GTAATTTTTTTTTTTGTTTAACTAATACTTGAGAAGATGGAATTTTTAACTCGTCACTCATTACACAAACCTTAATAATAAATTAATTAATATTATTTTTATTTTCAAGAAATTATTTTTTGATCAACATCAATGTTAAATTCAGATAATTCATCTTCAACTGCACGCTTTTGAAACTCAAGACCTTCCTGTGTAAGTGATTCACACCTTAAAACTATTGCAGGTTGAGTATTAGATGCCCTTAATAACCACCAACCATCTTTTTCTGAGACTCTTACACCATCAATATTAACAATTTTTTTTCTACTTCTTTTTTGCCTTTCAATAACTTTACTAATGATATCAAATTTTTTATTATCATCACACTCAATTCTAATTTCTGGAGTATTGAATACTCTTGGTATTTCATCAACCAAATCCGATAGTTTTTTCTCATTATTATTAATAATCTCTAAAACTTTAACAGCAGCAAAAAAAGCATCATCAAATCCATAATAATCTTTCGCAAAAAAAATGTGTCCACTCATTTCTCCAGCTAAATCTGCACGTAACTTTTTTAAATTATTTTTAACATGACTGTGACCAGTTTTAGACATAAAAATCTCACCCCCTAGCCTTTTAACTTCATCAAATAAAACTTGGCTACATTTTACGTCAGCAATAACTTTACATTTTTTTGATTTCAACATTTCTTTTGCCAGAAGAAGTAATAATTTATCTCCAGAAACAGTTCTCCCCCTATCATCAATAACTCCAAGTCGATCACCATCACCATCAAAAGCAAACCCAACATTATATTTTAAATCTAAAAGTTTGTTCTTACAAAAAACAAGATTTTTTGGATCTGATGGATCGGGATGATGATTTGGAAAATTTCCGTCAATTTCACTAAAAAGTAACTCATACTTTCCATCAATATTTTTCGCCAGAGCATTCATTACATCTCCTGCTGCACCATTCCCAGAATCCCATACTATATTTATTTTTTTTCTTTGATTAAAATCTTTTATTAACCTTTTTATATATTTGTCCATGAGATTAAATGTTTTGACTGATCCATTCATTTTTTTAAAATTAAATTTTTTTGCTTTTTTACTGAGTTTAACAAGGTTTGCACCAAAAAATGGTTTATAATTTAAAACTATTTTAAAACCGTTATGATTCTTTGGGTTATGAGAGCCAGTTACTATAATACCTCCATCTGCCACTAGTTCATAACAAGAATAATATAATAAGGGTGTTGGAACTAATCCAATTTCATTAACATTAACACCTGAATCAATTAGCCCTTTAATTAAATTTTCCTTCAATTTGTCAGAAGAAAGTCTTCCATCGTATCCAACATTAACGGTTTTATTTTTTCCAACTTCTAATCCAAACAAATTTCCTAATATTTCAGCATCATTGTCAAATAATGTTTCATTATAAACTCCCCTAATATCATATTCTCTAATGATTGTATTATGGAATAAATGAGATTTTTCTTTATTCAAAACTTCTCCCTAGCGAATAGTATTTAAAACCCATATTTTTTATCTCCTGTGGATTATAAATATTTCTCAAATCAATTATTATTGGTTGATTAAGCAACTTTTTGAGTTTTTTTAGGTCTAAAGCCCTAAATTGATTCCATTCAGTAAGAATAACTAAAGCATCAGCTTTCTTACATGCGTCATATGAGTCATTACACCATTCAATATTTTTGTGGAATTTTTTAAAAATGATTTTTGCTTCTTTCATACCCTCAGGGTCAAAAAGCTTTAAAAAACAATTATTTTTAATGAGTTCTGGGATAAGATCTAAACTTGGGCTATCTCTCATATCATCGGTATTTGGCTTAAAAGTAAGACCAAGAATTGAAATTATTTTTTTTTCATAATTGCCCAAAGCATTTAGTATTCTTTTGTACATAGTTTTTTTTCTATTTTTATTACTTTTTACAACATGCTCAACTAAGTTTAGTGGTGAACCATTGTCTTGAGCAGTTTTGACTAAGGCCATAGTATCTTTAGGAAAACAAGACCCCCCATAACCCGGTCCTGGATGGAGAAACTTTTTACCAATTCTCCCATCTAAACCAATACCTATTGAAACATCGCTTACGTTAGCTCCAACTTTTTCACATAAATCAGAAATTTCATTAATAAATGTTATTTTAGTTGCTAGAAAGGAATTTGCTGCGTATTTAATTAATTCAGATGTTTCTCTTTGAGTAAAAATAATTGGTGTTTCTAAGAGATATAAAGGTCTGTAAAGTTCTTTTAAAATGGCTTTCGCTTTTTTACTTTCACAGCCTATAACAACCCTGTCAGGTCTCATAAAATCACTTATTGCAGAACCCTCTCTTAAAAACTCTGGATTAGATGCAACATCAAAATCAAGCTTGGGGTTTTTTTTTTTTATTATTTCATGAACTTTTTTACCTGTACCTATCGGAACAGTCGATTTATTTACAATTACTGAATAATGATCGAGATACTCTGCTATTTCTTCGGCTACTGTATAAACGAAACTCAAGTCAGCATAACCATCAAGTTTTCTAGAAGGTGTTCCTACTGCAATAAAAATAGCATCTGATCCTTTAATAGATTGTTTTAGATTTGTTTCAAAAAACAACCTTTTTGAAGATATATTTTTTTTTACAAGTTCATCAAGACCAGGTTCAAAAATTGGAATAATACCTTTTTTGAGATTATTAATTTTATTAATATCTTTATCAACACATGTCACATTTACTCCAAATTCAGCAAAACAAGTTCCTGAAACAAGGCCAACATACCCTGTGCCTATAATAGTAATCTTCATAATTTTCTAATAATTTTTCTTAAGTTTTTATTAATTTCATTGTCATTAATTCCAAAATTGACATTGGCTTCAACAAAACCCAACTTGCTTCCACAATCAAACCTTTTACCATCAAATTCTGTTGCGTACAATCCAGGTGAATCCATAAGAGAAACTAAACTATCTGTTAATTGAATTTCATTCCCAAATCCTTTTTTTCCAAGTTTAAGGAACTGAAAAATTTTTGAGTTTAGTATATATCTTCCAACTATTGATAGATTTGAAGGGGCCTTGCTTTTTTTTGGTTTTTCAACAACACCTGATACTGTAAAAAAATTTTTGTTTTTTTTTTTATATTCTATAACTCCATAGTTTGAAACTTTATTAGCGGGTACCTTTTCAAGACCAATGACCGAACCACCATTTGTCTTTTTATATATCTCAATTAATTGTTTGATAGCTGGTGTTTTTGATAAAATTAAATCATCAGGAAGAATTACTGCAAAGCTTTGATCTTCATTAAAAAAATTACTGGCACAACCAACAGCATGACCAAGTCCCTTAGGTTCATCCTGAATTACAAGGGAAAACTTTCCTAGTTGGTTTTGGGATTCAATAAGCTTTATTTTATCTATTTTTTTTTTTTTTTTCAAATTGAACTCCAATAATTCTGATTTTTCAAAATGCTCAAGTACTATATTTTTTCTAGAAGACGTAACGAATATCATTTCTTCTATTCCAGATTTGGCAGCTTCAATTACAGCCCATTCAATAATTGGTCTATCAAGAACAGTTAACATCTCTTTAGGAACTGACTTTGTTGCAGGCAAAAATCTTGTTCCAAGTCCAGCTATTGGAAAAACCGCTTTTGAAATTGAATGTTTCATGATTTATGAAGTTACTAAAAAAATAAAAAATCTCAACCTAAAAGAATATCTCTGGCTTTGTTTAATTTTTTTGTTATCCAATCCGACCCACCAATATCAGGGTGGTTTTTTTTAATTAACTTTTGGTGACTCTTTATAATATCATCCTTTGATGCACCCTCATCTAATCCAAGAATTTCCAAAGCCTCTCTTTTTGTCATAGTCTCTTTTTTAAAAATTTGGCTTTTGTTTCTTAAAAAAACCTTAGCAATAAAGTTTATAAAATTACCCCATCTAAAAAGTATTAAAAATATTGCAGGAATTGATGTTATTACTGCTGGAAAAAACCTCATCAAGAATAAAACAATACAAATAATAATTATAAGAAAAAAAAATTTTAAATATTTTTTAAATTTTTTTTTAGGTAGATGAATTAATTCAGTAACTATATAAGTTAATATAGTTAACATGACTATTGCAGCAACAAGATAAAAAACCATAAAATATCCCTTATGAAAAAATATAAACTTTTATATTTTGTAAGTGAAGATGAATATTTTTTGTCTCATAAAATTTTTCAGGCAAAAGATGCTTTAAAAAATAAATTTGATGTACTGATAATTTGTAATTTCACAAAATATGAAAATAAAATAAGATCCGAAGGCTTTAAAACACAAAACATTAATTTTGACCGTAAATCTATAAATCCACTCAATAACATAAATTGCTTAATTAGATTATTAAAAGTTATTCACACCTTTAAACCAAATATAATTCAGTGTTTTGCTTTAAAACCAATTTTATTAACTTCAATGGCAGTTTTTTTTAATAAAAATGTTAAAGTTTTGTGTTGTGTGGTTGGTGTAGGGTTCTTGATTATCAATAGAACTTTTTTTTCTGATATTATAAGGGGATTTTATTTTTTTTTATTAAAAAAATTCACTATGAAAAATATCTCTTATGTTTTTCAAAATTTAGATGACCTAATACTTTTTAAAAAAAAAGGAATTTTAAAAAATAAAAATGTGAAAATAATAAAAGGATCAGGAGTTGACACAAGTTTTTTTAAAAAAAGTAAAAAAAAAAAAATATATGACTTAATATTTCATTCAAGAGTTTTAAAAGATAAGGGAATACTCGAAATAATTGATGCATTAAAAAGACTTAAAAAAAAAAAAAATTATTCTTAGAACACTTATACTTGGAAATCCTGATCCAAAAAACTTTTCATCTATTAGTAATGAAAAATTAAACAAATGGAGTGATAGCAATTTAATAATCTGGAAGCCTAGAGTAGATAATGTTCTACCTTATTTGCAAAAATCTAGAATAGCAATTTTACCATCATACCGAGAAGGTCTTCCTAGGAGTCTATTAGAGGCAGCAAGTTGTGAATTACCAATAATTTCAACTAACGTTCCTGGTTGTAGAGAAATTTGCTTAGATAAATTTAATGGTTTTCTTGTTAAACCTAAAGATTCAAAATCATTAGCAAAAGCGATTGAAAAATTAGTTTCTAACCAAAGATTGATAAATAAGTTTGGTAAAAATGGAAGAAATCATGTCATAAAAAATTTTGCTAACGAACTTGTAATTAAGAAGTTTAGAGAAGTTTATAAATCTTTACTAGAATAAACCTTTTATGTTACCGTCCGTACCTATACAAACTTCATAAGCAGCTGGCTTCTTAGGCAATCCAGGCATAGTCATTATATCACCAGCAATAGCAACTATAAACTCTGCCCCTGCTGAGAGTCTTATCTCTCTAATTTGAATACTGTGTCCCTCAGGTGCACATTTATTGGATGGGTCTGTGCTAAAACTGTATTGAGTCTTTGCCATACAAACTGGGAAATCATCATAGCCAAGTTCAGATATTTCTTTTAACTTTTTTTTAGCCTGAGGTGAGAATGAAACATCTGAGGCTCTGTAAATCTCAACAGCAACTTTTTTAATTTTTTCTTCAGGTGTTTCATTGTCGTCATACAAAAATTTAAGGGATGATTTTTTACCTTCAATATTTTGAATTACCGTTTCAGCTAATTTTGACGCACCTTTTCCACCATCCGCCCAATGTTCAGCTAGAACAGCATTAACACCATTCTCACTACAAACTCGTTGGACTTTTTCTATTTCCTTTTCAGAATCAGTAGGAAACCTATTTATTGCCACAACAGTAGATAACCCAAATTTATTTAAATTTTCTAAATGCCTCAATAAATTAGGCAAACCTGATTCTAGTGCTGATAAGTTTTCCTCGCCAAGATTCTTAGGGTCAGCATTACCATGAAGTTTTAAAGCTCGAACTGTAGCCACAACAACAGCACAAGATGGAGATAAACCAGCTTTTCTACATTTAATATTTAGAAATTTCTCCGCACCTAAATCTGCTCCAAAACCAGCTTCAGTAACAACATAATCTGCAAGCTTCAGTGCAGTTTTAGTTGCTATTACTGTATTACAGCCATGAGCTATATTAGCGAACGGTCCTCCATGAATGAATGCGGGATTATTCTCTAACGTTTGAACTAAATTAGGTTGAAGTGCATCTTTTAGGAGTACGGACATAGCACCATCAGCCTTTATATCCTTACTATAAACTGGTTCAAGATCTCTGGTGTAACCAATAATAATTTTCCCAAGTCTATTAGTTAAATCCTCAAAATTTTTTGATAGACACAAAATAGCCATTATTTCAGAAGCAACAGTTATATCAAAGCCATCTTCTCTCGGGTAACCATTAGGGACTCCTCCAAGGGAATTAACAATTGATCGAAGAGCTCTATCGTTCATATCTACTACTCTTCTCCATGTAATTCTTCTAGGGTCTATTTTTGGTTCAAGATTCCAATAGACGTGATTATCTACCATAGCAGATAAAAGCATGTGAGCAGAGGTTATAGCATGAAAATCGCCTGTAAAGTGAAGGTTAATGTCCTCCATTGGAACAACCTGAGCATATCCTCCTCCGGCGGCACCACCTTTCATACCAAAACATGGTCCAAGACTTGGTTCTCTCAAGGCAACCATTGATTTCTTTCCTATATAATTTAAACCATCATTCAATCCTACGGAAGTTGTTGTCTTCCCCTCACCAGCAGTAGTTGGCGTCATGGCTGTCACAAGAATCAATTTACCATCTTTTTCTTTTTCAACTTTATCTAAAAAATTGGAACTAATTTTAGCTTTGTAATGACCGTAGGGAACTATATCCTTATCACTAATTGACAATTTTTCTTTAGCCAAATCAATTATTGGTTTTTTATTAGCTTCTCTGGCTATTTCTAAATCTGTTTTATAGTCTGACATTGTAATACATTAATGCATTTAGTTGTAATGATCTACATTTTTTTAAATTCAAGGGATCGATTAATTGCTCTTTTATTGAAATTTCCATTAGAAATTTATTTTGAATTTTATAAGCTTCTATCTCCTTAAATGCGTCTACTAAATTTGACTAACTTAAATACTGCAATGCATGAATTATCTCATGAAGTAAGATTGACTAATTGCATATGTCTTCAAAATACAATTTTGAAATTAGTATACCAATATCTGGCTTAAAAAATCGAGAACTGGGCACTTTCCTCCACATGCTAAACTGCATCGTAATGAGTGTTAACTGTAATCCATTCCAAAAGAAGAGGCATTATATTAGTAAGCAGAAAAATTATTTTTAGTTTTTTAAAATTATTCTATATAATTATCTTCAAATTCACTATGACAAATATTGAAAAAAAAATCTCCAATGAAACAGCAAGCATTCTTCTTAAAAAAAAATGTATCGAATTTAGTTTTAAAAAAAAGTTTCAACTAACTTCTGGGCGAAAAAGCATTGTGTATTGTGATTGTAGAAAAATTATTTCCCACACAACTGAACGCGAGAAGTTAATTAATTTCGCTTTAAAAAAAATTAAATTAGATAAAACACTTAATTCACTTACAAATATTGCTGGAGGTGAGTCTGCTGGTATCCCTTATGCCTCATTTTTAGCTCAAAAATTGAAGTTACCCTTATCATATATCAGAAAAGAAAGAAAAAAATTTGGCAAAAAATCACAAATTGAAGGAAATATTAAGTCTCATGATAACGTTTTAATTGTTGAAGATTTAATAACAGATGGAAGCAGTAAATATAATTTTATTGATGCGGTGGAGAAAGTTGGAGGTCGAATTAAAGCTATTTTTGTAATTTTTAACTATGGAATTAATAAGGAATTTTTAGAGTATAAAGGAAAAAAAATAAAAATAATTTCCTTAGCTAAATGGGAAGATGTTTTATACATGTTAAAATTAAAGAAAATTTTTCCCAAAAATGAAATTAAGTTAATTGCAAGTTTTTTAAACTCAATGGGAGTTAAAAATTTGAAATCTTTCCTCTAAATGGTGAACTTCTGACTGCTTTTTTTGTTTTTTCAATTGGTCCTGATAAATAACTCAGCCTACCACTTTTTGTTGCAAGATTCATTGCATTAGCCATTTGGATAGGATCGAAAGATCTTGCCACTGAGGAATTTAATAAAACTCCATCAAAACCCAACTCCATAACTTTACAAGCATGACTAGGAGTTCCGATACCTGCATCTACAATAATCACACCTTTGCACATACTCCTTATAATCTCAAGATTATGTTCATTTCTTATTCCTAGACCAGAGCCAATAGGCGAAATTAAAGGCATAACTGCTGCGCAGCCTAATTCTTCTAATCTTTTACACAAAATCGGGTCATCAGAGCAATAAGCAAATATTTTAAATTTTCTTTTAACTAATTCTTCACAAGTAGCAAACAATTCTAAAGGGTCAGGTAAAAGCATTTCATTCTCACTTATTAACTCCAATTTTATCCAATCCGTTTTTAGAGACTCTCTAGAAAGTTCTGCGGTTAAAAGCGCCTCTTTTTTGGTGAAACATCCGGCAGTATTAGGCAAAAAAGTATATTTATTTTTTATTCCTTTTAGAAAAAATTTTTCTCCTTCTTTATTGAAACGCCTCATTGAAACTGTAATAATTTCTGTGCCTGAGGCTTCCAGTGATTTATTCAAAACTTCAAGGTTAGGGTACAGTGACGTCCCCATAATAAGTCGTGACGCAAATTTTTTTCCACTAATAATTAGTTCGTCTTTTTTTTTTGACATGGTTATGTTATCCCCCAAAAAAGGGATGGACAATTTCGATCACATCGCCTTCTTTAATAACCTTACTTTTCCATTTTGATTTTTGAACTAGTTCGTTGTTTACTGCTACAGCCAAGGAAAGCTGTTTTTTTTTTTTTCCAACAGCAGTCGCAATCAAGTCTTCTAACTGGATACCACAATTTTTAATTGTAAAAGAAGCTCCATTAACAAAACATTTTTTTTTACTCATTTTTTTAATATTAAAATAAACTAAATTTTCACAAATTAAATCTATTTGGAGAAAAAAAAAAATTTCTTTCAATCTCTTCTCCAAAAACATAATTACTAACAATTTCAGCAGTAATAGGTGCTAATAATATTCCATGTCTAAAATGACCAAAAGCACAAATTACTTTTTTATTTTTTTTTAAACTGCCAATTACTGGGTTTCCATCGTTTAGAAGAGACCTTAAACCCGAGAAAATCTTTAAAAATTTAAAGTTTTCAATTTGAGGAAGATATTCCCATATGCTACTACTCAAATAAAAAATTTCATCAAGTGTTACAAACTTTTCAAACCCTTTTTCATCTTCAGTAGCACCAATTGCAAATTGATTGTGATCTCTAGGTGCAACGTAAATCTTTTTAAACCAAATATTATTTTCAAATAATTTCTTTTTTGCTTCAAATATCATTGAAACACCTTTAATTGGTCTCATAGGAAATTCAATTCCAATTTTTTTTTTTAGAAAATCGTTGCTCCAGGCTCCACATGCAATAACAATTTTTTCAAAATCAAACTTTTTTTTTTTAAAAAATAATTTGCTAGATTCAAATGTAATATCATCAATTTGATCGTAAACAAAAATTTCCGCCCCCATTTTTTTTATTTCTCTTTTTAAATAAGACTTTAATAATTCTGGATTAGTTTGGTTGTTATCCTCAAGAAAAAGAGAACATTTAATATTTGAATTTAAGTTAGGTTCAATCTTTTTAGTTTGTTGTAAGTTTAATATTTTTGGAAAAAAACCTAATTTTTCTATAAATTTTTTTTTAAAAAAAATTGATTCTTCTTCATCGTTATTTGTTGCGATCAGAAGTGAAGAGTTTTTTTTTAAACCAGTTTCAACTTTGAATTTCTTATCTTCTAAAAAATTATCCCACATTTTTTTTGATTCTATCATTAGTTCGAACAGTTTTTCTTCATATGGTTTTGCCTCTATTAAAGGTGCTAACATTCCAACTGAAGCGTCAGTTGAATTTCCTTCGTTATTTTTATATTCAAATATTTTTACTTGTTTTCCCTGCTTAAGAAGTTTGTGAGCTATAAATAAACCGATAATTCCAGAACCGAATATTGCAATCATAAGAAAATATTATTAATTTTTTATTTAAAAAACATACTTATTTATTATATAGCTAGAGTATTTGATTATGACTATAAATAAAACTAATTTACAGAAAAGACTGAGTAAAATTGCCCTTGAAGTTACTCAGAACGGGAAAACAGAAGGACCTTTTTCAGGTAAATACTTTAACTTTTTTGAAAAAGGTACTTACGAATGCATATGTTGTAGTAAAGATTTATTCGATTCTGATAAAAAGTTTAAATCAAATTCTGGGTGGCCTAGTTTTTCCGAAACCTTAGATTCTAATTCATTGTCCTATATTCAAGATAATTCCTATGGTATGATCAGAACTGAAGTTAGATGTAAAAGCTGTGACGCCCACCTCGGACATGTGTTTGATGATGGTCCCAAACCCAGCTTCAAAAGATATTGTATTAACTCAGTAGCAATTAATTTTAAAAAAAAATGAATTACAACCAATTTTTTAAAGAAGAGCTTAATAAACTAAAAGATGAAGGCAACTACAGAATCTTTGCTGATCTAGAAAAAATTGCCGGTAATTTTCCTCAAGCATTAAATTATAAAGAAGATAATGTATCTGAGGTCACAGTATGGTGTAGCAACGATTATCTTGGTATGAGTCAAAAGAAAACAGTTATTGAAAGTATGATTAACGCAATAAAAAAAGTAGGTGCAGGTTCAGGAGGTACTAGGAACATCTCAGGAACTAATCACTATCACGTTTTATTGGAAAGAGAGCTTTGTTATCTGCATCAGAAAGAATCTGCATTACTTTTTAACTCTGGATACCTGGCTAATCAAGCAACATTATCAACACTTGGAAAAAAACTTCCAGATTGCGTATTCATATCTGATGAAAAAAATCATGCATCAATGATTCAAGGAATAAAAAACTCTGGTGCCAAAAAACTAATTTTCAAACATAATGATTTATTTGACCTTGAAAAAAAACTTCAGGCTGCAGAAAAAAGTCAAACTAAAGTGATAATCTTTGAATCTGTCTATTCAATGGACGGTGACTTTTCGCCAATTAAAGAAATATGTAAATTAGCTAAAAAATATAATGCTTTAACTTTTTTAGATGAAGTTCATGCTGTAGGAATTTATGGAAATCGAGGAGCAGGTGTAGCAGAAAAACTTGGTGTAATGGACCAAATAGACATCATTCAAGGGACTCTTGCAAAATCATTTGGTGTTATTGGTGGTTACATTACAGGTCGCAAAGAACTAGTAGATTTTATAAGAAGTTTTGCATCTGGTTTTATTTTCACAACTTCTCTACCTCCTTGTATAGCTGCGGGGGCATATGCCTCACTCAGGCACTTAAAATTTTCTGATGAAGAAAGAGAATTAATGTTTGATGCTGTTAAAAAATTAAAAAATCAATTGAGAAAAAATAATATACCTTTCTTAGAGAACAATAGTCATATAATTCCTGTTCTTATAGGAGAACCTAAGCTCTGTAAAAAAGCTAGTCAGATTTTACTAGATGATTTTAAAATATATGTACAACCAATCAACCATCCAACTGTACCTAGAGGAACAGAGAGATTAAGAATAACTTGCTCTCCAAATCATACTCAGAAAATGATTAAAGATCTTGTAAAGGCACTAAAAATAGTTTTTGAGAATTTGAGGATTAAATATGCTGCTTAGAATTTAAGGCGATAAAATTTTTTTCTGCCATATTTTTTTTTTTAAATAATACACTTCTCTTTGGTGTAATCTAAACTGATCTCCTTGCCAAAACTCAAAAGATTTTGGTACGATTTTTATCCCAACCCAATATGGTGGTCTATTAACCTGAATTTTTTCAAATTTTTTTTCATATTTTTTTAATCTTTCTATCAAAACTTTTCTACTTTCAATTACAGAAGATTGTTTTGATGCCCATGCACCTAACTGACTTTTTCTTGGCCTTGAGGAAAAGTACAAGTCAGATTGGTGATCATGAATTATAAAGCCTTTTCCAGAGACTCTAATTTGCTTTTTTAAACTTTCCCAATAAAAGCACATTGCAAGATTATTATTTTTATTAAATTGTTTACCTTTGCTACTATTTATATTCGTAAAAAAAATAAAACCGTCCGGTAATATCTTTTTCAACAAGACCATTCTGACATCTGGTTTGTTGTCTAAACAGGTGGATAAAGCAAATGTCGTTGGATCAAACTCAAAACTTCTTTTTGCTAGATTAAACCATTTGTTAAATTTATTAAAAGGATTCATTATTTGTTTTTAGAATGAAATGTATTATAAGTTAAATTAAATATAAGTATTTAATGTTATGGCATCAATTATTAATTTAAAGGATAAAAAAGGTATTATACTTGGGATTGCTAATGATAAGTCAATTGCCTGGGGTATTGCTGACCAACTAAATCAATTGGGTGCTAACCTTGCATTCTCTTATGTCAATGATTCGATTAAAAAAAGAGTAGTTCCTTTAGCAAAAGATTGTAACTCCGAAATGGTTTTTGAATGTGATGTTAAAGATGATGAAAGTATCGACAATTTTTTTTCTGAAGTTTCAAAGAAATGGTCCTCTATTGATTTTGTTGTTCATTCAATTGCTTTTTCTGATAAAAATGAATTGAAAGGTGGATATATCGAAACTTCGAGAGAAAACTTTATCAATACTTTGGATGTTTCTTGCTATTCATTTACAGCTGTTTGTCAGAGAGCTAGAAAGTTTATGAATAATGGCGGACAAATTCTTACGTTGTCTTATCTGGGTGCTGAAAGGGTAATGCCACATTATAACGTGATGGGTATTGCCAAGTCAGCTTTAGAAACAAGTGTAAAGTATTTGGCTGAGGATCTTGGTAAAGACAATATTAGGGTTAATGCTATTTCGGCAGGTCCAATTAAAACTTTAGCTGCTTCAGGAATTT
>MDSV01079671.1_pt1 | contig 13031 bp, 3 predicted proteins | sample 810851 | NCBI WGS metagenome assembly MDSV01 (sample SAMN05326640, study PRJNA326480) | marine metagenome | isolation source: seawater | place: Atlantic Ocean: North East | collected 2012 | reverse complement strand
TATAGCTCCACTTGCACTAATAGTACCAGATGCAGTTATTTGTCCTTGTACATTTAGTTGGGTTGTTCCCGAACCTTTTCCTTTAATATCAGGTGTTTGTACAAAGCCAGCGGCACTCATACTTATTGTTCCTGACGCAGTTATATTTCCTTTCATTAGGATCTGAGATCCTGTTATATTCATTCTATACGAAGCATGCCCAATTGAATTTCCTGCAGTTGTTCCAAACTTTGCAGATTGTACATTATTTTCTTGTATGGTTATAGTATCTGAAGTAAACAATATGCCAGTATTTGCATCGTTATCGTGATATATATTTTGAGCAACATATAACTCATCACACTTTACATCTCCACTTGCACTTACATTTCCTGTTACCGTTACACTATCAACATAAGCGTCTTTCCATCTAACACTGTTTGAACCTAAGTCTACATCACTATCAGATTGTGGTCCAAATATATTATCTCCTAAATATACCTGTTCTACATTATTTGCATAAAAATGTATTTCATCTGCCGTTTCAAAATCAATTTTAGTTTGGTCATCTTCACCAATCTTAATATCAGTAGCTAATAGAGATGTGACATTTGTTTGTGCAGCTGCAAGAGTTACGGCACCATCATTACCCATAGTTGCATCACCACTTAAAGCGGCCGCTGTAAAACCTGTTCCATCTCCAATTAAGATTTGTTGATTAGTTACCGCCTTAAATGAAGGATCTCCTGCACTGTTTGCATCTCGTACAAGTACAGTATTTGCTGCAGCATGAGCTAATTTTGCAAGAGTTACTTGTTCATCTGCGATATGAGCAGTGTCTATTGAAGCATCAGTATAATGTTCTGAGTTTATTGCATTATCTGCTATAGATGCTCCTGTTATTGCGTCAGCGGCAACGAAAGATGCAGTACCTGTAAGATTTCCTATAAAACCACTCGCACTTATATTTGCCGATGCCGTTATATTGGTTATATTTGCAGAATTTCCTATAAACTCTCCTCCATTACCTAACCAAAGGTTTACGTTTGAAGATCCTGTTAGGTGACCTCCTATTCCATAAGTCCATCTTGATGTGGTGGCTTCCTTAATGACCATTTTAGTTTCACCTGCACCTGTTCCAGCGTGTGTTATTCTATAATCACTACCAGCGCCAAATTTAATCCCTTTACCATCGCCTGTTCTTAAATCTTGGTTGAAAATAGTTTGAGTACTTTGAAATAGCATAGCGCTGGAGCCGTTTAGAGAAATATTAGCCGTAGTTGCTATAAAGTCTAAGTCACCACTTAAATCTATGTTTGACCCTGTCATATTTGATGCAGTTATATTACCTGCAATCGTCACAGTATCCGTCGTTGCATTTCCTAGGGCCGTCGTTCCATTAACAGTAAGATTTCCTGCAATTGTTGGATTGTCTTCAATTTTTGCTCCAGTTACGGCGTCATTTGCTATCATATCAGTAGCTATAGTACCATACGAAATATCAGTTCCATCTGATTGTAGAACAGTGTTTGCTCCTCCTGGAGATAATAATGCAGGATTGTCTGATGAATTACCTATTATTATCTTTCCTCTAGCTATGCCAGCCATTTTTGCAAGAGTTACTGCATTGTCAGCTATTTCAGCTGTATCAACTGCGTTATCAGCTAGATGTGCATTGTCTATTGAAGCATCAGTATAATGTTCTGAGTTTATAGCGTTATCAGCTATAGATGCTCCTGTTATTGCATCAGCAGCAACAAACGATGCGGTACCTACAAGGTCTCCTATAATACCTCCACTTGCACTAATAGGCTTTGAACTTGATATTGGTGCACCTACTTTAATTTGTTCATTGACTAGTTCTATGGCTACTGTAGACGTTCCAGAATATAGTTTTGTAGTTGCACTAGTATTATTGTCTCTACCTATAAGTATATTGTCAGTTCTATCACCACCTAGATCTAAATTACCGTCTGGATAAATTTCTAGGTGGCCACTAGATGCTCCTCCATCAAATGTTCTTATTTGATTTGAAGTTCCTGTAAATGCTATTTCATCATTAAGTGTTATGTTACCACTTGAACTTATATTACCTGTAACATATAGGCCACTTGATGTTATATTTCCACTTCCACTAAAATTACCTGAAGCTGTTACGTTTCCTGCTGGTCCATTGATCGTAACTGTACCATGTCCAAAGGTTGTTTTTCCTCCAAGAACGTGGTTTCCATCAATTGCACTTGCACTTATATCATTAGATGCTGTAAATGGAACATCAACCTTTGCTCGTTCTGCTGCAAAGTCCATGATTACGTCTCCGTCTCCAGATCCTCCTACTTGAATTCTATATTGCTTTTTAACAGCAAGGTCTTTATCCATATCTGCAAGAAGGTAGTGCTCCTTAACCTTTAATTCAGATTCATTAAATTTAATAGATCCTGCCTCTGTGTCATCTGCCTTTGTAAACTTGGTTACCTCTACATCTGTATCAGCATCGTCTGAGTCTGCTCTTCTTGATATTAAAACACCTTCATTATTGATAAAGTTTGCACCACTACCTAATATTATAGCCTGGCCTGATGCATTTCCGTCAATCTGTATTATTGGAAAACGAGCAGTACTTGCTGTAAGGGCTCCATTTGCAGATATTGCTCCAGTTGCTCCGATTGTGACTCCTGTACTTCCAAATCCTCCACCAACTTGTAAATCTCTTGTTGTGAGAATTGAAACTACTCCTGTTGTTCCTGTTCCAATAGATACTCCAGTGTTTCCTGCATAATCTCTAATTATTCCGCCTGATCCTAATACTAGCGGTCCACATAGTCTAACCATTCCAAATGATGATGTAGAGGCACATGAAGTAGAAATTGCTTGGAAATTAGGTTGTGTTGATGCATTTGAACTTGTTATTGAAAGAGATCCTGATATACTTATTGTTTGGTTAGTCGTAGATTGAGCTGAACCTGTTGCTACAAATATTCCTGATCCACCAGCTGATACTGCTTGGAATGTGGGTGCGCTTCCAGCTCCGTTACTAGTTAGTACGTGGCCACTTGTTCCTACAGCTACATGTGCTGGAGCTCCAGATGAATTATACGTAATTAAATTACCATCTGTACCATGAGCCATTTCAGCAAGGCCAACTGCATTATTTGCAATAGTAGCTGCGCCAGCATTATCTATGGTGACATCACCACTTAATGCAACTACTGCTGCGTCATTGTTTGCATTTCCTACAAATATTTTACCACTAGCTAGTACTGAACCACTAACATCTGCGGCATATGATGATGTTCCTATAAATGATGTCGCGTTATTTTTTCCAATATAATTACCGCTGGCACTTATATTTGCACTAGATGTGACTGGTCCCACCGAATGTATACTTCCAGTAAAAAAATTTAGATTTCCTGATGCGGTTATATTACTTAATTGTGCATCTGATCCTGAAACTAGGACTTTTTTCCAATTTGGCATGTTTTATATCTCCAATTACGGTTGGTTACTCTAGTGAGCCCACTTCCCTTTCGGGCCAATAATTTATATATAAATAAATATAAGAATAAATCTTATTCTTTATCCTTATTCAAATCATATTTCTTTTGTAGCTTAATGATTAAATTATATAATACTTCTATGGTATCTCCACTAAACGTAGAGTTTTTTATCAGCTGAAGTAATATATTTAATTCTGCTGCAGTAAGATCTAAGTCTTCTGTAGTCTTTCTTTTTCCTTTTGATATTAGTCCCATAATAACCTTTCTCGTTTTTTCTATTGTTTTATATAACATTTTAACTAAAAATGTAAATATCTCCAGTATCTGTTTCAACATGCATCATACCTATTCTAGTTGTAGCTGATGTACCAAAATCGATTGGATTTCCTGATGGTGCAGCTGCTGAATGTGAAACTTGAACAAGCATTTGTGGAGCTCCTGCTGCATTTGCTGCAAAAGCTGTTGCATCCTGAGCGACAACGTCTGGACCTGTAACTACCCATCTTTCTGCCGAATTATCATATCCAATACCAGCTCCTTTCAAGTTGGTTGTTTGAACAATCATACCACCATCAACGTTTGGAGCTCCTGAAGAACTTGCAACCATGATGAATTTGTCTTCGACTGTTAGGTTTGCAGTATGTAGTGTTGTTGTATCTCCACTTACAAGTAAATCTCCAGTAACTGTTAAATCATTGGCTATTACAATATCATTTGCTAATTTATCGCCTGTAACTGCATCGTCTGCAATATTTGCAGTCTCTACAGCATCGTCAGCTAATTTTGCATTAGTAACTGCATCAGCTGCTAGCATTCCTGTTTCTACTGACGTGTTTGCTATTGTTAATCCACCTCCTGCTGCAACTGTGGCATCACCACTAACATTTCCAAATATCTGATCTTCGAAATTAGAGAAAGTTATTTTCTTAACAGTACCAGGTCCATCATCAACCATAAGTAAATCTGCTTGAGCTACGGCTGTCATCGCGCCTTGTCCAGATATTATATTATCATTTAACATTCCATGTTCAACTGCACTAGCTGCAATAGTAACTGCACCTGCATTATCCATTGTTGCATCGCCGGACATATTTACTTCTGCAGCTTCATCACTACCATTACCTACTAAGAATTTTCCATCAGTAATTCCTGCTCCTGCAAGACTATTAACAAATGATGCTGTTCCTATAAATCCAATAGCTAGATTTGGAGCATTGAAACCAAGACTTGCACTTATTTGACCAGATGCAGTTACGTTTGTGGTAAGGGTTAAACCTGTAACTCCAACACCTGTTACTTCATCTGTAATAAGTCTACTTTGACTAATTGTACCAGCTGCAGAACCTGTAATATTACCTGCTACTGTAATATAATCTGTTACGCCATTACCAAGAGCCCATGTACCTGAACTAGTTACATTACCGAGAATTGTTACATGATCTGCAGTGTTATTTCCTAAGGCTGTAGTTCCATTAACTGTAAGGTTTCCAGCAATTGTTGGATTATCTTCAATCATTGCTCCAGTTACAGCATCGTTTGCAATTGTTAATCCACCTCCTGCTGCAATTGTAGCATCACCACTAACATTTCCAAATATCTGATCTTCAAAGTTAGAGAAAGTTATTTTCTTAACAGTACCAGGTCCATCATCAACCATAACTAAATCTGCTTGAGCTACTGCAGTCATCGCACCTTGACCAGATATAATATCGTCAGCTAACATTGAGTGGTGTACCGCTCCTGCTGCTATAGTATTTACTCCATCAACATTCATCGTAACATCTCCAGATGGTGTTACTAGAACTGCGACATTAGCATCGTTTCCTATTAGTATTTTTCCTCCGGCCTGTGTTCCACCAACAACCTGATCTGCGTATGACGCTGTACCTATAAATGAATTCGCGTTACTTTTTCCTACATAATTGCCACTAGCACTTATACCTCCACTAGATGTGATTGGTCCTATAGAATGAACGCTACTTGTAAATGCGTTTATATGTCCTGAAGCTGTTATTTCGTTTACAGCGATTGACGATCCGCTTACTAAAACTTTTTTCCATGTTGCCATAATTTATTCCTCTTTTGTCTTCTATATATAAATATATTCCTTTAACGTTTAATTATCATCACCAACATAAAATACACCATCTTTATAGTATATACCACCCTCAACAGCAGTTGGAGCACTATCTGGAGCACCAAATACCGTAACCCCTTGCTCATTTACCTTTAATTTGTCTGCATTGGATCCAACTGTTGGCATGGATACTAAAAAGGGTGGTGCACCATCAGATCCTGTCACAGTAAAGCTTGATGAAATATGAATTCCAACATCAGACTGTAAAGTTATAGGAGTAGATGAGGTAATAATTAAATTTGCAGCAGATCCCGTAATATAAGCAGTTCCAGCTGAAGAAGCCGAAAGTGCTATTATTCCATTTCCAGGGGTTATTCTAATATCTGCCATCTATGCGTCCCTTTCTGTTTGTAATTTGTCGATATCTTTTCTAGTTCCTTGTATAAAATAAAAGGCGCTAATACCTTTGGCAAGTAAATTGCTATTTTTAATAAATATCCTTGTATTGCTGATTTCATCAACGTAGAGGTTTTGATGTTTACCTATTGGTGTAAGTTGAACTGTGATTGTGTCTTCATCTACCAATCCTATCCATTCTTCAGGAAGATCTATATAATTAGTATCAACCTTACCTCTAACATAAACAGCATGTTCTGGTCCCTCTAAAACACCATATACTAATTTTTTATTTTCTTTAGTTGGATGAGGTATTACGAAAGATTTTTGTGTTGCTTCTAATATTCCATCAATAGAGATATTTCCGCTTTGAGTAACATGTCCAATTATTTCTATACTACCAGATCTTGCAACAAGTAGGTCTCGTCTAAGAGAATCTGTTTTACCATCACCAATTGTAAGGAATGCATCTGTAACTCCATGTTTGTTATATCTTCCTAGTGCAATTGAACCTGCATTATGTACATTACCACCATTTGAACCAGAATTTACTAATCCGTATCCAATTGCATGGTGTCCGTTTGTTCCTGTATCAGATATGCGATTTTGATAACCTAAAACTATACCACCATCGTTATCTTCGTTATGATTACCATAACCAAATACCATAGTCACATCACTAAGACCTTTATTTGCATCACTACCACCGACAAAGTTTGCTAGGCCTGATGCACTGTTGAAGTATCCCATAACGATGGATCTAGCATTTTGATTTGTAACCGCGTTTCCTTGACCTACAAGTAAAGATTCTGCACCTCCTATTATAGCATTATTTGGTATACCATTTTGGTTTGCTCTTTCACCAACAATAAGAGAACCTTCAAATATAGATACATCATCTCCCATTGCGGTTGCATTTACATTTGATTGTACATGTCTATCATTATGTCTTACATTTATTGCACCATAGAAATAATTTTCAGGAGCTGTACTAAGTTGTTGTATATTACCACTACCTGTAATATTGCGGAAAGATACGTCTCTTGCGATTACATCGGCACTAGAACTTATTATACAGCTTGCAGTTACTTTAGATTTTATCAATAAATAATCATCACAACTACTACCTATTGTATTATCACCTGTTAGAGATCCCATAACATTTAAGTTTTGGTTTATTACAGTGTTTTGTGTTAAATAGATTATTGGTCCAATTGCAAACTCGTTTATAGTAACCTGGTTTATCGTAACTCCTCCACCACCAAGTATATATGTACCTCCATCTGTCATTACTGGTTTTGTTGAAACTATTAAAGTACCTCCAACTGTTGCACTTCCAATACCATTGTTTGTATTTGTTGCTCCTCCAGAATCTTCTACAGATCTAGCAGAAACATATCCAGTACTTTCGTCCCATACCAAATAGTGTTGGTGAGTATAATTTTTTAATGAAGAAAGTATCAGTGGGAAACTATTACTAGATGAAAGTGTCGTTAACTGTTCATGCTTAGTACCCATATGATTTGTAATAAGATTAGTTGAACCATCAATAGTTACAGCTGGTTGATCTGCTGTATCTCCATCATCTGTTCCAGTCTGCATTACGTTAATATATAATGCTCCAGATTCTCTATCAGTTGTAGTTTGTTGTGCTCTTGCAACTATACTTGCCCAAGTTAAATCATAATCACTTGCAACTTCTGCGGTAAATTTATTTGCAGTATAGAATAAACCTCCAACATAATCACCATTTGCAATTGTTGTTGTGTCATTATGTATTGTTAATCCTACTAAACTACTAGCTGAGTTTGCAGAACCTGCTCCTAGATTTCCTGCTAATGTAGATATTGTTAAACCACGATCCGCAGTATGTTTTAATAAAATATCTTTATCTGCTCCAAAATGAATAATGCTATTGTCTTTCTTAAACCATAAATCTGAACTTGCAGTTGTATGCTGGTCTGTATCATCTCCTAGTGTTATTGTAGAACCAGTTATATCTGTTTTGTAATTTGGATTTCCTATTGAATTACCACCTGTTGTTGCAAATTTTGCAGATTGTTGGCCATTTTCTTTTATGGTTATAGTATCTGAATCAAACTCTATACCTGTATTTGCGTCATTATCGTGATAAACTGCTTGTGCACCATAAGCTTTGTCAAAATAAAGGTTTCCACTTGCACTTATGTCATTAGAAGCTGTTATTTGTGCCAAGGTTAATGATGCATCAGCTGGATTAACAGTAATATTTGCATTTGCTTTTAGACCTTCTACACTTCCATCTGGAGTAGTATCATCAATAAATGTTAACGGGTGATATGCATCACCAGTATCATTACTAACAACTACATTTGTTGCATTTGTAGCCGTACCTCCAACATTTACAGCGGTTAATGTATTTGTACTAGGATTATATGTAAGTCCTGGGTCTGATACAACGTCTGTACATGCTAGTACATCTCCTTGGCTAGTACCAAGTAAAGGATAATATGTTGCATCTGTGTTTGTAGCTACTGTTTTTATTTGAGTTGCACAATCTGCTTGAGCAATTATACCAGATCCACTAAATGAACCTGTAGTATCACTAACTCCAGTGAAACTTCCTGTGAAGCTTCCAGTCATGCTCGCATTTGATGAAGTAATACTTGTAAATGTAGAAGAACCTCCAAATATATGTAGTCCGTCTGTGGCACTTGCACTAATATTACCAGATGCAGTTATATTTCCAAAGAAGTTAGAATCATTTATGAAAGTGTTGAAAGGACCTATAACAAATGTAGTTCCTACTGCAACCACTCCAATACCTGAGTCTCCTCCAGTTCCAATTTCTTCTAGAGATTTTCTATAAACATCACCACTATTTTCGTCCCATATCAGTGCATATTGTCCTGTTCCTTCAGTAAAGTTGTTAACCCTTAAAGGTACTCTTTGTGTATTTAATCTATTTCCACTTGCAGATATATGCAATCTTCGTTGTGGATTATGTGTACCAATACCAACTAATCCTTCATGGATTATGGTCATTCTTTGTGTTTCTAAATCTCTTCCACCAGTATTTCTAGCGTCATCTCCTCCTGTGAAGAATCTTATTTGTTGGCCACGAGATCCTCTAGCTTGTAAATTTATACTACCTTGTGGGTTTCCACCAGTAAATATATGTAAACATTCCTGTAATAATCTTCTTCCTAATGAATCTACATCACCTCCATCACCAAGATCGTTATTATTTGTGTTTCCTTCATATGTATCTGGATGGTATGCCATACCACCACCTGCGGTTCCTCTTGTTCCTCCATATCCATAACTAGCACTTGAATTTAAGGCGTTTACAGATATTATGGCTCTAGGACCATTAGTTGATGATGGACCTGAATCACCTGTAGTACCTCCTCCTGCTGTAAATTGAGATGCTGTTTCCCAGTTTGTTACGTTAAGTGTTACGGCTTTATCACTTCCACTATAGAATTGTACTAACCTTGTAGAAGCTTCAGTAAATTGTGCATTTGTATTTTCAAGCCCAAAGGCCAACTTACCACTACCAGTAAATACATTCATGGTAGAATGAGAAACATTTAGAGAACCTGTAATTATATGTTCATTTGAAGTTTCATTACCCAATCTAACTGCACCTTCAGCGTGTAGCGTATGTGTTACTGTATCACTAGAAAAATCTCCTATACCAACTTTTCCATTGTGATAAATCATGTCTGTAATGGTTGGATCTGTTAGTGCATTTGAAGCTCCTTGCTTATACCAATCATTATCAGCACCATAACTTGCCGTACCTACCAAGTCTCCAACAAAACCTCCGCTTGCACTTATTTGTCCAGAGGCTGTTACGTTTCTTACTTCAATATCTCCACTAACACTTACATTGCTTGATGCAGTGAAGTTATGGGTTATCATTGAATCACTAGCACTTACATTAGACGCTGTGATATTTGTATGTGTAGATGTTCCGTTAATTGTTACGTTATTGAAGAACTGTGTATTATTTATGAATACATTAAATGGTCCAATAACAAAGGTAGTTCCAACAATATAGGTACCAATACCTGAATCTCCGCCTGTTCCTATTTCTTCTAGAGATTTTCTATAAACATCACCAGTATTTTCATCCCATATTAGTGCATGTTGGCCTGTTCCTTCTGTAAAATTATTAACACGAAGAGGAACTAGTTGGCCATTATACTTGTTGCCACTTTCTGAAATATGGAGTCTTCGTTGTGGATTATGTGTACCAATACCAACTAGCCCTTCGTGTATTATTGTTAATCTTTGAGTTTCTACATCTTTTCCACCCGTGTTTCTTGCATCATCATTACCAGTAAAGAATCTTATTTGCTGGCCTCTATCTCCTCTTGCATGTATATTTATACTACCTTGTGGATTACCACCGGTATTTATATTAAGTACTTCTTGAAGTAGTCTTCTTCCCAATGAATCTACATCACCACCATCACCTAAGTCATTTCCAGTTGTACCTCCTTCATATGTATCTGGATGGTATGATATATTTCCTCCTGCAATTCCTCTTGTTCCTCCAATACCGTAGCTTGCACTTGAGTTTAAGGCATTTACAGAAATTCCTGCTCTTGGTCCATTACTTGATGGAGAAGAACCTCCTGGAGTACCTCCACCTGCAATAAATGCTGATGCTGTTTCCCAGTTAGTAACGTTTAAGAAAACTCCTAACTGACTTCCACTATAGAATTGTGCGATACGAGTATTTGCTTGTGTAAAGTTTGCAGAAGAATGGTCTACTCCAAATGCAAATTTACCACTACCAGATAATATCGACATTCTAGAATGAGAAAGGTGTATAGAACCAGTAAAGTCTGCTCTATCATCTGTAGTATCACCAAACTTGGTACTACCACTCATATATATTATTGATGATGAAACGAATTGTGTATGGAATTCTTTACCATAAATTGTTCCACTTGCAGATATATCTCCTAGTACTGTTAGTTGATGTGTTACGGTGTCAGATGAAAAGTCACCTATTCCAACTTTTCCATTGTGATATATCTGGTCAGTTATTGTAGGATCTGTTAGTGCATTAGATACTCCTTGTTTGTACCAATCATGGTCAGCTCCGTACGATGCTGTTCCATATAATGAACCTGTAAAGCCACTTGCACTCACCTGGCCTGATGCAGTTATATTTCCGGATACTATTAGATTGTCTATTCCAATAATATCATTTCCACTTAAGTTTATATCTTGTGTTGCAGTATGATTACCTAAATTATCTCCACCAGCTGTGTTTAGTGCATGAGAAGCAGTTAAAGCGTAAGAAGATGTACCTTGTAAACTTCCTGTGAAACTTCCAGTAAATGATCCGGTAAATTGACCTGTTGCAGAACTTGCAGTAAGGTTTGTAATGTGTGTAACGTCTCCATTAAATACAGTTATATTAGTTCCACCGATAATAAATGTATCACCAACAATATACGTATTTACACCGCCCTCCATGGTTATATTTGTTATGTTTGTAATACTTCCACCATCAATAACTCCAGTAAATGAACCAGTATATGAACCTGTATTTGTTGCAAATAATTCATTTGATTCATTGACACAGATAGTGGTACCATCAACTCTAACTCCTATAGAATCTCCATCTACAAATTCAAAAAGATCTGCACTGAAACTTGCTTGTCCTCTTAACCAAGAACCAGACTTATTAGCATTTGCAACGGATACAGGATATGATAAATTAGAAGCAAACCATCCAGATATTCCACCAGAAAAGTCGTGTTTTTCACTAACTGATTGGCTATGTAGTCCATACATGGCACCTTGATACCAAGGAGAAAGTGCTCCTACTGAAGCAGATCCATGACCAAATGGATTACTACCTGTTATTGCAGAAAGATTACCGTTTGTTGGAGTTGTTCCTATAAATTCAGCTGAAGTTACTCTGTCGTTTATTGCAGCATAGATATGGAGTGCAAAGTTTTGTCTTGCCTCATGAGTTGTGTTTTGTGAACTAGGTAAACCATAAACATATCCTGAGAAGCAGTCATATTTTGGATAGGCTTCACCAACAAATAAACCATAGTCTCGCTTATAGTCATCAGTAAGCATATTATTAAAGTCTGTAGCTACACCATTTAATGTGTTTCTATAATGATAACCATATCCTTGATTACCATTTCCTGGATCTGTTTCGTCGACCATTGTAAACACAATAACATTGCTATCAGGAACTCCATCCTTCATGATTGGAGAATTTTCTAAATAGTATGCAGATGCACTATATCCATGAGCTGCAAAATCGTCCGATCCAACGTAAGCTCCAGTAGACTCATCATTTTGTGTAGTTCCACCTGGATATGGAGTCCATTTAACAGATGACATACTACCACTAATACCTCTTCCTACACCGTCTGCATCTACTGTTTGGTTACCAACAGCTGGCCATGACATCCAAGATAACCATCTTTCTGCGGTTAGTGTGCCTTGACCAGGTCCACTAGCTCCTTGACCAACATAAATATTTCCTTTCCAATAAGGGTATCTCTCCCTCATATCTTTTTCAAATTTTGTAATTACCCATTTTGTAAGTAATTGTGGAGTATATTGGGCTGCACTAGTTCCATGAGGATTACTACTAACAACTTTCATACTTGTATTATCTATGAATATATAAATGTTAGTATCGCCGTGTAAATGACAACAACAGTTATCTTTGTCCATAAAACCAAGTCCACAACCAAGTGCTATTGCACCTATTTCTTCTGATTGTGAATTATATACTAAAACATCTCCATATGTACTAGTGACATTTAAGGATTCAGTTACTTGTGTTATATGATAATGGCTTGCTGTAAGATTTGTAATATGAGTGACGTCGCCATTAAATACAGTAATTCTATCTCCACCAATAATAAAGGTATCTCCAATAATATAGGTATTTACGCCACCATCTATATTTACATTGGTTATATTTGTAATACTTCCACCATCAATAACTCCAGTAAATGAACCTGTGAAAGATCCTGTGTTTGTTGCAAATAATTCATTTGATTCATTTACACAGATTGTTTTTCCATCAACTCGAACTCCAATAGAAT
>MDSV01138674.1_pt1 | contig 13032 bp, 14 predicted proteins | sample 810851 | NCBI WGS metagenome assembly MDSV01 (sample SAMN05326640, study PRJNA326480) | marine metagenome | isolation source: seawater | place: Atlantic Ocean: North East | collected 2012 | reverse complement strand
TCAACAACAATGCACCAAGCAGGAGAATTCTTATCAAATGAATTACCTATCCCAATCATAAATCCAGGCCCTTTGTCCTACAAATTGGCTGAAACAATGTTAGATGTTGGGCTTAGCCATAGTAAGAAAGCTTTTCCAGAACCTTTAGCTCCTAAGATAGGTATGATAAAAGCAATGCTAGAAGCTGCAAGGAAAACTGAAGAAAGTAAATAAAAGGTTTTATATATTATTATTTTTTGTTAATTTATTTAATGTTTTACTAATAGGAGGAACCAATGAAAAATTTAATGCCTAAAGAAGAGTTTTTTAAAAAACTTCAAGAAGCTAGGACCCCTTCACATTCTATGGGTCACCCTTTCAGCAATGCCTGGAAAAAAGCAGAATTAACAAAAGAAGACCTAGGGTTTTGGGCAATGCAACAATACTACTATATTGAAGAAGTTCCTCAAATGTTTGCTTTGTTATTTGCTAGACTGCCTGACCTAGATGCAAGACTACATATGCTTGAAAATTTAATGGGAGAGGAAATCCCCGAACGACATCCAGATTTAATGTTAAACTTTGCAGAAGCCTGTGGTTTTGAAAGAGATACTGTTACAACAGGTTATAACAATGGAAGAATTCTTCCTTCTACAATAGCTATGCGGTCATGGACTTACGAACTAGCAACAATAAGACCTTTATCAGATTCAGCCGCAGGAATAATGGTTGCATTAGAAGGTCAAACTCCAACTATCTACCCTCACTATATTGAGGCTGGGAAAAAAATGGGTTTCTCAGATGAAGATTTAAAATTTTTCAGTATCCATGTTGAAGCAGATGAAGGCCATGAAGAACACGGCCTAGAAATTTGCTCAAGATATGCAACAACTTATGAACTTCAACTCCAAGCAATTGCAACAGTAGGCACCTCTGCAAGAATGAGATATAGAATGCTAGATGGTATTTGGGATGCGACTGTAGGAAAAGACCAGGTTAAAGCTGCAGAGTAAAACTTTTTGTTTAATGCAATAAATAAAGTAGCACTTGTAACAGGTGCTACTGGTGGAATCGGTGAGGCAACTGTGAGTCTATTATTAGAGTGTAATGCCTCTGTAGTAGCTACTGGTCGTTCGATTGATAGATTAAATTCCACATTTAAAAACCATAAGAAAGTTTATCCAGTTCAAGCAGATTTTTCAAATGAAGACGATGCTAAAGCAACTATTAAGACGGCAGAAGATAAATTTGATAGAATAGATTATGTAATCCATTGCGCTGGAGCAGTTGGAGAAGGCTCATTAGCAAACACCTCATTAAAACAATGGTATGAAATATTAGATATAAACCTTACTTCAGCGTTTTTACTTTGTCGTGAGGCATTTCCGTCTTTAAAAAAAACATCGGGATCTCTAGTATTGCTCTCTTCAGTCAATGGGTCTCATGGCGGCTCTGCTGTTTCAGGACCTGCATACGCTATTTCTAAAGCAGGAATAAATAATATGACTAGATACTTAGCTAAAGAGTGGGCACAAGACAATATTAGAGTAAATTGCGTCTCACCAGGTCCAGTAGATACTCCAATGCTTGATAGGTTGACTAGTGAACAACACAAAAATGCAAAAGCAGCAACATTACTTGGGAAATACTCAACTGCAGAGGAGTGTGCAGGCTTAATTGTGTTTCTCTGCTCTCCATGGGCACAATCAATGACTGGGACAATAGAAAATATATCTTCAGGAATTATCCTCGATTAAAGAAAATTTAAACTATAATGCTCCCGTCAAACCGCCATCCACAGTTATAATTTGACCGGTAATATAACTTGCTTTGTCAGATATTAGAAAACTAATTGTATTAGCTATATCTTGTGCTGTTCCTATACGTTTCAGAGGAACACCAGATGCTGCAGCTTTTAACATCTTGGGACCCATAGAATGAACAGGGTCTAAAGCTTGGGCGGTCCAAATCAATCCTGGAGCGATACCATTTACTCTTATTTTATCTGCAGCCAATTCAACAGCCAAAGCTTTTGTGAATCCTGCAATGCCAGCTTTTGCAGCGGAATAAGGAATATGCTTATCCCAACCCACTGTATAACCTGCAATGGAAGATAAACAAACTATTGAACCTTTTTTAGCTTTTCTCATTTTAGGTGCAGCTGCTCTACATACTCGCATCATCCCTTTAAGATCAACCTCATGAATCCAATCCCAATCTTTATCTTTCATACCCCTTAAAGGCATAGTCTTTGCTATACCTGCATTATTAATAATAACCTCAAGGGGTTTTCTATATTTTTTTTCAACATCAGCTATTACTGAGTTAACATTATCAGTGTCAGAAACATCCATATGATAAAATTCTGCCGCACCAGATCTGTTAATTTTTCGGGCAACAGCTTTTCCTTCCTTATCAAGAATATCTGTTACAATTACTCTATAACCTAATTTACCAAGGGTTAAAGATGTTGCTTCACCTATTCCAATTCCTGCACCTGTTACAAGCGCAAGCGGAAGATTCTTTTTTGAATTCGCCATATTTTTTACTCCTAAATTAATTATTAAACCATTGAGTCCCCGCCATTTGGACTGATCGTTTGACCAACCATATGACTAGCCTCTTCTGAAGCTAAATAAATAAAGGCTGGAATGATTTGCTCAACTTTAGCTAATTCCCCCTTAGGTATCATAGACTTAATTGCAGCTAAATGATCTTCCTCAACATCCTCCAACAATGGAGTATAAGTTGCTCCAGGCGCAACACAATTAGCATTTATATTTCTATTTCCAATTTCACGAGATAGCGACTTAGTAAATGCGATTATTGCAGCTTTAGTAGCGCAGTAGTGACTAAAATTTTGGGAGCCCAGGTATGCAAGCTGTGATGCAGTGCTTACAATCTTTCCTTTATTTCTTTTATACATATGAGGCAAAACAAAGTGAGTACAAAGATAAACACTCCTTAAGTTAATACTTATCATTTGATCCCACATGGAAACAGGCATCTCCTCAACTGGAGCTCCTGTAGCTATTCCAGCATTATTTACTAAAATATCTAAATGACCCAACTTTTTAATAGCAGTATTCACCATTTTTTTAACTGGAGCCTCTTTTGAAACATCAGCCTGAACTAAAAAAACTTTTCTTTTATACTTTCTTACTTCTGAAGCAACTTTTTTAGCATTTGGCTCTTGAGCTTTATTAGGATAATTTATAACAACATCGGCACCTTCTTTAGCAAAGGCTATAGCTACCCCTGCCCCTATTCCAGATGAAGCACCCGTGATCAGCGCTTTTTTACCTTTTAACCTTCCTGGCATTAGCTTTCCTCCTCAAATTATTTTATAGATTATTCTTTTAATTATCTTAATATCACTTTACGCAATTTTCATCATTATTTATTAATATATTTAAGAAAAAATAATTTTTAAGGAATTTTATGAGTAAAAATAAACCAATATTAGGGGAAATTCTTGGCGCTACCATAATGACCCCTAATTTAAAAATTACTTCTCAACTTTATGTAGATATTCTCAATTATAGAATCAGACATGAAAATTATATCACCAAGCCATTAACAAGATTATGGGACACAAAAGCACACATTAATGCTGAATCAAAGATATTAGCACCTCAGTCCAAGGAAACTCCTTGGATAAGGTTCATAGAAGCGCCTAAAGTATCCAATTATAAGGCGATGACGACTTTCGGTTGGCATAGTCTAGAAATAAACGTTCAAAAAGTGGATTCAATACCAGAAAAATTAAAAAACTCAAAATTCAAAATTATTGGAAAACCGCATGCACTTGGCATGAGCGACAAAATCAGAGCTATGCAGATAGAAGGACCTTCAAATGAAATTCTTTACCTTACCGAAATTTTGGATGACCCGAGTTTAAAACACCTACCTAAAGCTGAAACTTTTATAGATAAAATTTTTATTGTCCCTCTTGGAAGCCCTAACATGAATAAAACAAGGGATTGGTATCTTGAAAATTTTCCAAATATTCAAAAAGGGATAGAAGCATTAGATATAAATATGCCTTTGATTTCTGAAGCATTAGATATTGATTTAGAAACCAAGCTATCCATCTGCACAATAAGATTACCTAAAAAATTCTCTATAGAAATTGATCAGTATCCAAATAATGCATTTGAAAGAAAAAAACATCCTAACAGTCTTCCTCCTGGCATTTCAATTGTAAGTTTTAAAATTGATTCATTGGACAAATTAAAACTGCCTTTTATAAGTAAACCACAAGTAATTAACGAGTATCCGTATAATAAATCCAGAGTTGGATTAATTATGGGGACTGCAAATGAGATAATTGAATTAATAGAAAGAAAATGATAATGGATCATAGTTTCCAGCCCAAACTAAATCTGATAACAATCTCCTCTCCTAACTGGGAAGACACTGTTAATAGTTGGAGAAATTTTTTTGATTATGAAGTTTTTGATACCGGCTATATAGAAGAAGATCTAGCACAAACATGGAACGCTCCAAATAATGTAGATTCACGATACGCTATACTATACAGCAAATTAGGAGATCAAAGCATTGGAATAAGAATAGTTGAGAATTCTATACCATCAAATTTTGAGTCATTAAGAACATTTGGTTGGTCTAAGTTTAGTCTAATAGTTGAAAATATTAACGATGCTCATTCCCAAATCAAAGAATCACCTTTTGAAATAATCTCTCCAATTAGAACTGTTGATACAAATATTTTAAAAGTTAAAACCCTTGATTTTAAGGGGCTATCATCAGAAATAGTATCTTTTATTGAAATAATTGATTTAAAAAAAATAGAAAAACCCATTGTAAAAACTAAAATTGATAGACCATTTTCAGTCACGCTTGCTACAAGAGACATGGAAACATCACAAAAATTTTTTTATAATAAGCTTTCAATTGAAAAATCAATTGATTTTGAAGGAGAATTATGGTCTTTGAGTGACGCTTTCCAATATAATAGAGATACAACCTATGCTCAATCCAGTTTACAAATGGGAAATAATATCTCTTTAGAAATCAATGAATATCCTGAGGATGCAAAAAGAAGAGATGCAATTCCAGGACACCTCATGCCTGGGATATCTCATATTACAATGACAGTTCCATATATAGAAAAACTCCCTTTATACTGGTTGACTGAACCACTCAGGTTACAAAAATACTTTTATAATGGTTTGCAAAGCGTAACTTTCTATGGAGCTAGTGGTGAGTTAATCGAACTTATTGAGCAAACAAATTAGATCTAGCCTTTTAAATTAATAATGCATTTGCTATTGAATCAATTATAGCATCAGAATTTATATTATATTCTCTGTATAAATCAATTGTATCTCCTGATTGACCAAAAGTGTCAACACCTAAAGAATAAACTTTATGACCATTTACAGAACCAAGCCAGGCTAAGGTTGCTGAATAACCATCTATAACAGTGATAATTTTAGTTTCGTTAGATATTTCTGACAATAACTTTGAAACATGAGAGTCATTTGATTTTTGTTTCCATTCTTTATAAAGAATGTCTGAAGATGTTACAGATAAAATTCCTAAATCAGGTATATCATCTTTTACTTCATTTAAAGCCTCCAGAACCTCAGTCACTACAGGGCCAGTGTAAACAAGAACTATAGAAGTACTAGGTAAGGGTTTTTTATACCAATAGGCTCCTTTAATTATATTTTTTTCAATTTCTTCTAATTTTCTTTGTGGCTGTTTTATTGGTTTAGTGGATAACCTTAAGTATATAGAACTACCTTCATCATCTTGCATAAAACGGAAACCCCATTTCATTATGCAACTCAATTCGTCAACAAAAGCTGGCTCAAAACATGCTAAATTATCTTGCCCCATACCAATTAGAGGGGTTGAAATTGATTGATGAGCACCACCTTCTGGAGCAAGAGTTATGCCTGATGGAGTTGCGACAAGCATGAACCTCGAGTCCTGATAACATGCATAATTAAGTGCATCTAAACCCCTCATTATGAAAGGATCATAGAGAGTTCCAATTGGAAGTAACCTCTCACCAAAAATTGGCCCAGAAAGCCCTGCAGCTGCCAAAAATAAAAAAAGATTATTTTCAGCAATTCCAAGTTCAAAATGCTGTCCATTAAAATCCATCGACCATTTTAGAGGTGACAGAACATTTTCTTCCTTAAAAGGGTCCGGGACACTTGTTCTATCAAAAAGACCTCTATGATTGATCCAAGCGCCAAGATTCGTTGAAACTGACACATCAGGAGACGTAGTAATAATACTATTTGAAAAATCTGTTTTTTTTCTTCCAATTTCATTAAGTATTTTTCCAAATGCATCTTGTGTAGCCATATGCTCAACTTTTGGAAGCGGAAAATCTTCTGGAATATCTATTTTTTTTGAAATTTTATCTCTTTCTTTAACTTGATTATAAGGAACAGATTCAATGAAAGTCTCTAAAACTTTTTTGTCTAAAGTTAAGCCTGAAAATTTTTTCCATTCTTCACCATTTTTAATACCTAGTTTTTCTTTAAATTCATTCATTTGATCAACTGTCATCAGACCTGCATGATTATCTTTATGCCCAGCAAAAGGCATGCCCCTACCTTTAACGGTATATGCTATAAATACGTTTGGTCTGTCTGGATCAGCTTTAGAAAAACCTTCAAGAACCGATTCCATATCATGCCCAGCTAAATCAGTAACTAAATTATATAAACTTACGTCATCATAATCCTGAAGAAATGATTTAACTCCCGCATCCTTGCCTATATCTTTTTCAATTCTTGCACGAAATCCTTCTCCACCTTTGTAAGTAAGGGCGCTATATAGAGAATTTGGGCATTCGTCGATCCACCTAAGAATAGAGTCACCACCTGGTTGCTCACTAGCACTCAATAAATTTTTTCCATATTTCAAAACTATTACATTCCAAGATGTCGTTCTAAAAATATCGTCAAATCTTCCAAATAATTTATCGGAAACGGTAGAATCTAAGCTCTGCCTATTATAATCGATTATCCACCACAAATTTCTTACATCATGTTTCCAACCTTCAAGCATTGCTTCCCAGACGTTTCCCTCATCTAATTCAGCATCTCCCATTAAAGCAACCATCCTGCCTAACGAAGAGTTAGTTGATAATTTAGATTTAGAGTTTAAATAATCTTGTATCAAAGAAGCAAAGAGTGTCACTGCTACCCCAAGACCCACAGAACCTGTGGAAAAATCAACTTGATCTGTATCTTTTGTTCGAGATGGATAAGATTGGGCACCACCAAATGCTCTAAAATTTTCTAATTTTTCTAGTGATTGTCTCCCCATTAAGAATTGAATTGCATGAAAAACTGGACTAGCATGAGGTTTTACAGCAACCCTATCATTGGGTTTAAGTTCTTTAAAATACAGAGCCGTCATCAATGTCACTAAAGACGCAGATGAAGCCTGATGACCTCCAACTTTAATACCATCTCGATTTTGCCTAATATGATTTGCATTGTGTATGATCCATGAGGATAACCAAAGCGCTTTTTCCTCAAGAGCTTTAAGGCAACTAAATTCCGAACTTGAAACACCAGCTATTTTTGTTTTAGTTTTATTCATAATTAAATTAATCTCAATAAATAAGAATATTTTATCATTAAAATGACGCAATTATGTTGCAAAAATAGCAAAATATTAGTTAATATTGCAATATTATATATAAATTTTAACTATATGGTGAATTTTATTTCTTTTTTGAAATTGGACACAACAGACCTTAGAATTTTAAAAAAAATTCAACTTGAAGCTAGAATATCTAATATTGACTTAGCTACAGAGGTTGGTATTTCACCATCTGCTTGCTTAAGAAGAGTAAAAGAATTAGAAAACAATGGAATAATTGATAAGTATGTTACCATAATTAATCCAATAATTTTAGGCCTTGGCGTTACAGTGATGGTTAGTGTTACGCTAGAACAACAAGTGGAAAAAGCTTTAGAATCATTTGAAAAATCAGTATGTGATTGGCCTGAAGTAATGGAAACATATTTAATGACTGGGGATTCTGATTATCTCTTAAGAGTTATCGTTAAAGACTTGCCTGCTTATGAAAAATTTCTTATGGAACGACTAACAAAATTGCCCGGTATATCATCAATCAAATCTTCCTTTGCTCTTAAAGAAATACTACATAGAACAGCTTTACCTATCAAAATTTAAAATGATTATGTAATATTTTTTCTATGCTTCTAGCATAACAAATTAATTTTTCATCAAAAAATGAATAAGAACTCATTAAAATCCCTGTTGGCAAACCATTTGAATCATAACCATTAGGGAATGTAACACCTGGAAGGTTGAAATAATTTCCAATCATTGTGTTTCGTAAAACCATACCATTGATTCGATGGAAATAATTTTTATCCATCTCTAAATCTTTGATTTTAGGTGTATTGGTAGCTATAGTTGGCATTAACAAAAAAGACTCGTTATCAAATAACCTTTTTATTTTTTTGTTTAATCTAGCTCTGTCCTCTTTAATACTTATATAGTCAAGCGCACTCTGACTTTTACCCAAGTCTATTCTGTCTCGCACTCTTTCGTCTATTAGATGCTCAAAATCAAGGTCCAAATATCTTTTTAAATTGAAATAAGATTCTGCAGTTACTATTGTGCCAAAAGTCTTAGAGCTTTCATACATTTGATCAAACTCTTCAACATACACTTCTTTTATTTTGATTCCTTTTTTTGAAAAAATTGATAGACACTCATTAAAATTTTTAACTATGTCTTCTGATGCATCTTCAAGAATATAATTTTTAGGCACAAAAAATGTAAGATTATGTAAATCAGCATTTTTCGGAACAACAATATGCTCATTTCTTAAGGCCCTCTCAACTAAAATACAATCATCAAGACATTTGCCAATGATTCCAATGGTATCAAGTGTGTGCGATAGTTTTTGAACAGAGCTTGAATCAATATAATTTTCTGATGTTTTGTATCCAACTAAACCATTCATAGAAGCAGGGATTCGTACTGAACCACCAGTATCAGTTCCAATCGAAATTGGAGATAAACCTGAAGCGACTGATACTGCTGAACCAGAGGAAGAGCCTCCAGGTATAAACCCTGATTCAAAATTAAAATAGTTTTTTGGGGTGCCAAAATTTGGATTTATTCCTATTCCTGAAAAAGCAAACTCAGTTAAGTTAACTTTGCCTAAAACAATCATTCCTTGATTTTTACAATTTTCGACAATCTTTGCGTCCTTATTTGAAATTTTATTATTTTTAAGCAAGGAAGAACCACAAGTAGTTCTATAACCCTTAATATCAATTAAGTCTTTCCATGCCATTGGTATGCCATCTAGTGGGCCCAATATTTGACTATTTCTATATCTTTCAGCACTTTTTCTTGCCTCTATTAGAGACCTTTCCTTATTAAGAGAAATAAATATATCCTGGTCTTTATAATTTTTGATTTTATCATAGAAAAATTCAAATAATGATACAGAATCAATATTTTTTTCTCTCAATAAACGTGATAATTCAGTTATAGTATATTCAGATAATTCAGTCATTTTAAATAAATCTTTATTAGAACTCCTCGCCTAAATTATTAAAAACCTTCAAAGAATCTATAATAAGCGAAGATTTAATATTCCGAATAATAAAGACAATCTTACTCTCTCTAGATTTGCTTGGCCATGATTTTAAATGAGTAGGTTCATGTATTAGGTGTTGAACTCCGTGAATAGCCACTGGATTTTTTGACCCTCTGATATTTAAAATACCTTTAACACGCAAAATATTTTCTCCGTGATAATGCAAAAGCATTGTCAGCCATATTCCAAATGTCGTCCAATTTATGGGATCAAAAAAACTTAAATTAAATGAATATATATCTTTACTGTGTCTGTTTACACTATGGGAATGCATATTTGAAGCATCTTCCTCTTTTTTATCCTCGATTTCTATCCATTTTTTTACTTCCTCTGTTTTGTTTTCAACAGAATAAAAATCATCTTTAAAAATTTTATTTATATTTATATTTTTTTCATTGATAACAATCGGAGCAGAAGGGTTTAAATTTTTTATCTTATACTTAAGATCAATAAGCTGTTCTTTACTTATATCTGTTTTGGTAATTATTATATTATCCGAAACTGTAATCTGCTTGACTGACTCTATGTTGTTCTTAATATGGTTAAGACCATTTACTGAGTCGACAGTGGTCACAATATTGCTTAAACGGTAATTATTTTTTATTAAATTCCCTTTATATATTGAATAAATTATTGGAGATGGATCAGCTAAACCAGTTGTTTCCAGAATAACACGATTAAAATTTATTTCCTTTGAAAACCTTTGATCCAAAAGCTTTAGAAGAGAAGAAGTTAGATCATCTCTTATAGTACAGCAAATACAACCAGATTGTAACATTACTGTATTTTCATCTATATGTTCAATCAATTCATGATCTAAACCAATTTCACCAAATTCATTAATTAGTACAGCTGTATTTGACATAGCCTTAGATTTTAATAAACGTCTTAACAAGGTTGTTTTTCCAGATCCTAAAAAACCTGTAATCACATTTACGGGTATTAAATTATTTTTATTTTGTTTCATTTTGTTTAACGCTCATTTTAGATAGCTCTTTGAGAAACTTTTTATCTAAAGGATCAAAAATATTTTTGTTTTCTTTATCTACAATTGTCCAAATATTTGACACATGAGACGCTATATCAGTAGCGCCCTTACCATCAGATATAAGATAAGATGTTCCCTGCCAATCTGAGACAGAAACTCCTTTTAATTTTAATATTGAATTTATTATAGCTAATTGATACGAGCGTTGGGAGACCTTTGTTCCTCCCTTTCGGAGTCTCACAAGATCTCCTGAAGTATCACTCCAATGAGTTTCTACGCCTAATACCCCACATAAACCGCACACTTTAAATTTATTTTACCTTCTTTTAACCCCAGAAGACTTTCGAGGTGAACGTCGCTTAAAATCTTTAGCTATTTCTTCAAAAGTACAAAACCTCACACCTGGATGATTGTTTATATGATCAAATAACCGCTCATGCATCATCAATACTTGCGGCCTTCCAGAAACATCAGGATGGATAGTCATAGTAAAAACTGCATAATCATATTCCCTATATACCCAGTCAAATTGATCTTTCCACATTTGTTCAATGTCACGAGGATTAACAAAACCATGACTATTCGGAGCCTTTTTGATGAACATCATAGGCGGAAGGTCATCAGTGTACCAATTAGCAGGGATTTCAATTAAACTAGTTTCTTTTCCCCTCTTGAGAGGTTTCATCCATGTTTTTGGATGCTGTGAATAATCAATTGGAGTCCAAGAGTCTCCCACTCTGACATAATATGGTTGGAAATCATGATGCATTAATGAATGATCATACATGATACCCCTCTCAAGGAGCAATTCGTTAGTTACATTTGAAAATTCCCACCATGGAGCAACATAGCCTCTTGGTTTTTTACCTGTAAGCTTTTTAATCAAACCAATACATTTATCCAAAACAGCTGTCTCTTGTTCTCTAGTCATAGCTATGGGGTTTTCATGAGAATAACCATGAACACCGATTTCATGTCCCCTTTGATGAACATCTTTCATCTGTTTTGGAAAAGTCTCTATAGAGTGCCCCGGGATAAACCAAGTAGTTTTTATACCCCATCTATCAAAAAGATCTAAAAGTCGGGGGGAGCCAACTTCACCAGAAAATAATCCTCTTGAAATATCATCAGGAGAATCCTCTCCACCGTATGAACCCAACCAACCAGCTACAGCATCAACGTCTATACCATATGCAACGAGTATTTCCTTAGCCATAATATTTCCTAAAGTTTATATATCCAAATATCCAAATTATATATATGATCAAAACTAAGATCTAGTAAAATATATAATATTTAATAATTTAATTTTAATAAATAATATTTAATAAATTAATTTATGAAAATGGAGGAAATCTTGATAGTGGACTGCAGAACTTATACTCTAAATGTTGGAACCGTTCCAAAATTCTTAGAGCTTTTTGAAAATACCGGGCTCCCAATTCAAAAGAAGATACTGGGTAACTTTTTAGCAATGTTTAAACATGAATTTGGAAATATTAATGAAGTAATTCATCTATGGGGTTACGAGAATTTTGAAGAAAGAGAAGCCAGAAGAGCCCAATGCGCTAAAGATGAAAATTTTATTAATTACGTTAAAGAAGCTAGACAGTATATCATTAAACAAGAAGTTAAACTTTTAAAACCAACGCAAACATCTCCAATCTTAGGATTGAAATCATGAAATTAATATTTACACCAAACCATGAGTACATCCACAAAGTTATCGTTGTCGCCTATGAGGCAGAAATTTTGGAAAACATAGAGTTAGAAATTCAAGTCCCTTTTGATGATGATACAGATATCTGGAAATACAATCCCCTTGGAAAAGTCCCTGCTTTTATTACAAAAGAGGGGCGACCTCTTTTTGGAGGCTTAGTAATATGCGAATACCTCGATTCATTTAACAATGTAAATCCCTTATTCCCAAAAAATGATACGATTTGGGAAGTCAAGCGACAGATGACAACTGGAGATGGAATTTTTGACGCAACAACTTTAATCAGAATCGAAAGCTGGAGGGAAAAAAACGATTGGAACCAAGATTATATGCTTAGAGAGAGAAGTAAGATTATGAGAGCTTTAAAAATGCTTGAAATAGATGCCCTTGAGTGGCTGAAAAACAAAGATATATTTCATATCGGTCATGTTACCACTGCAGGAGCTCTATCTTACCTTTATTTAAGAAACCCGATACAGGACTGCGAACTCGTTAAAGGAGATGAGTCCTTTGATTGGGCAAACGATCACCCAAATCTCAAAGAATGGTATGATAGTATTATTGAAAGACCTTCTATAAAATATAGACTTAGCAAAGAAGATGTTAAAAAAAAATCTTGAAGCTAACCAATTAATGGCACAAATTGTTCGAAAGAAAGAAATAAATGATTAATAAAAAAATTTTTGTTCTTATATTTATATT
>MDSV01077222.1_pt1 | contig 13032 bp, 7 predicted proteins | sample 810851 | NCBI WGS metagenome assembly MDSV01 (sample SAMN05326640, study PRJNA326480) | marine metagenome | isolation source: seawater | place: Atlantic Ocean: North East | collected 2012 | reverse complement strand
TTATTTTAGATTAATTTTTACAGTACCACTTTTCGCTCATATGTTTATTAGTAAAGCAAGCATATTACATAATCCATTAACACAATTTTTACTCTGTTTACCAGTATATATAACTGGGTTATTGTATTTTGGCAAAAGTGCCTTGAATTCATTAAAAATAGGTATACCTAATATGGATGTACTCATTTTTATTGGCTCAAGTGCTGCTTTTATATATAGTATTTATGGATGGATTCTTTTTAAAGAAAGTATTGTTGTCAGTAATTATTTATTTTTTGAAACTAGTGCAACTATTATTACATTGGTACTTCTTGGCAATGTTTTAGAACATAAGTCTATTAAAAAAACTACTACTGCAATTAAAGATTTGTCAGAAATTCAACAAGTAATTGCTAAGAAAAAAACTAACATCGGTATTGTAGAAATTCCATTTAATGAAATAGAATTAAATGATATACTAATCATCAATACTGGAGATAAGATCCCAACTGATGGAATAATAATTGAAGGCTCTTGTTTAATAGATGAATCAATGATAACAGGTGAAAGTATCCCAACTAGCAAACAATCAGGAGATGAGGTTATTGGAGGGACAATTATTACAAATGGTAGTATCAAAATAAAAGCATCAAGAATTGGAAATGAAACACTTCTATCGCAGATTATTGATCTTGTCAAAAGTGCAGAAAATAGCAAACCAAAAATTCAAAAATTAGGAGATAAAGTAAGTGCTATCTTTGTCCCTATTGTAATTTTTATATCAATATTTACCTTCTTTCTTTGCTATTTCTATTTTGGGATTAGTTTACAAGAAAGCCTATTAAGATCTATTGCTGTACTAGTAATATCATGCCCATGCGCCATGGGTCTAGCCACACCAACAGCAGTAATGGTGGGAATTGGAAGAGCAGCAAAAAACGGAATTCTTATCAAAGGTGGTTCAACATTAGAAACACTTGCGAGTATCAAAAATATTGTTTTTGACAAAACAGGTACGCTAACAACAGGAGATTTTAAAGTCTCAGAATTAAATATAATTAGTGGTAATAAAAAAGAAATCAAAAATATTATTTATAATATTGAAACTCACAGCTCTCATCCTTTAGCAAAATCATTATGTTATGCTTATAGAGATTATTATTCTACTTTACAACTATCAAAAATTAAAGAAACAAAAGGCAAAAGTATTTCAGCTGAAATAAATGGAGACACATACGAAATTGGATCATCAAATCTTAATAAAACAGATTCAATCAATGATTTATATGTTTTGAAAAATAATAAGCTAATTGCTACATTAGACATAAGCGACTCAACAAAACCAAAGACAATACAAGTATTAAATCAAATTATTGAAGATGGGTACAATACAAGCTTGTTAAGTGGAGATAAAAAATCAAAATGCGAAAAATTAGCCAAATCTTTAGCTATTCAAAATATTTATAGCGAACAGTTGCCGCAAGATAAGATAAAACAAATCAAAAAAATGAGAGAGGAGGCGCCCACAGCAATGGTTGGAGATGGGATAAATGATGCTCCTGCATTAGCTGAAGCTAGTGTGGGCATTTCATTATCAAATGCAACACATGTAGCAATACACACAGCAGATGTAATTTTGTTAAACAATCTTACTTTAGAACAACTACCAAAACTACTATCATTAAGTAAACACACCTTGCAGACTATAAAACAGAACCTTTTTTGGGCGTTTTCATACAACATAGTTGCTATTCCCATGGCAATTACTGGTCAAATAGAACCTATGGCTGCAGCACTGTTTATGGCCTTTTCTGATATTGTTGTAATTGGCAATTCCATTAGGTTGAGGTATAAGAAAATTTTTTAGTACATTAGCGAATTATTTATTAAAATTATTAAACCCAAAACAATATGAAAAAAACAACTACATTTATTGCCAGCATACTATTTAGTGTAGGAATATCTGCACAAATTATGCCTGGACAACATCATTCTACTATAAAAGCCATAGATGATAAAGTAACGATGAGTGGTGATGAGGCACTTAGTCACTTAATGATTAATCCAAACCCATATACCACGCCTATTTTTAACTCAAAAAGCAACATGACAGAAGTAGTTATAGGTACAAGTACTTATGATTTGCAAACAAATGCTTCAGTTCAAAATAGAATAGTTGTTCATAACGACGGAACTATCTCTGCTGGATGGACTATGTCTGCAGAATTTAACACAACATACTCTGATAGAGGTACTGGATATAACTTCTTTGATGGCAGCTCATGGGGAAGCAACCCTACTGTTAGACTTGAGGATTCTAGAGGTGGTTGGCCTTCAATAATAGCCTTAGGTAATGGAAGTGAATGTGCGATTACACATAATACTGATAATTCTTACATAAATAATACTTCTAGGACGATTGGATCCGGTAGCTGGGTAGAGAATATAGCAAACAATACTGATATGATTTGGAATCGTTCAGTAGCTGGAGGAATAGATGGAAATACTATTCATATGATTGCAGTTACTGCATCTTCTAACTTTGCGGGATTACCTTTTAATGGACTAGATGGTGCACTTGTATACTCTAGATCTACAGATGGTGGTGTTACTTGGGATATTGATAAAATGCAACTACCAGGAATGGATACTACAATGTACGATGGTATGAGTGGAGATGTTTATGCAATAGCTGCTCAAGGAGAAACTGTTGTGGTAGCTTACTTTGATGACTGGGGAGATTCGTACATTGTTAAATCTACTGCTAATGGTGATTCAGCAAGCTGGACAAAAACTGTCTTTCTAGATTTTCCTGTAACTAAATATGTTGTTGATTCTGGTTTTGATTTAGATAATAATGATACTACAGATCATGTATTTTCCACTGATAATTATGGATCCTTAATTCTTGATCCTAATGGCAATGCACACGTATTTTACGGTATAATGCAATATGCAGATGATGATCTAACAGATGCTGGTTCTTCTTGGTATCCTGGCACTAACGGTATTGCTTATTGGAATGAAAGTTTTGGCCCTGATAACTACCTAGATACTATACAAACAATTAATTATGACTCACTTGGGCAAGTTATAGATACGACATATAATATTATTTCTGTTCCTAATAACTCATCACTTCAAGATACTATTGGATATGTTGATGCAGCAGGAACTGTAACACCACGAGGAAGATGGTGGTCAGATATGATGAATGATCATATTATCACTGTTGCTCCTGATTTAAATGGAGATGGAGAAGTAGCGGGTATTGATTCAACTGGAGGTTATGCACTATATTATGCATCAAGAGCTTCGATGCCAAATGCAGGCTTAGATGCAAATGGTAATATATGGTTATGCTTTTCAGCTTATACCGAAAATGTTGATAATGGCATACAGGTATTTAGACACTTATATATCACAAAATCTGAAGATGGTGGTATAACTTGGAAAGAGCCTGTAGATGTGACTCCACATAAAGATTGGGATGGAATGCAAGAATCTGTATTTGGATCAATGAGTCCAGTAGTTGATGACAAATTACGTATTATTTACCAACAAGATTTTGAACCAGGATTAGCAGTTAGAGGAGATGAAGATATGGTTGATAATAACAATATTGTATATCTAGAAATCGATACAGTTGGTTTATTTGATGCTCCTATAGTAAGCTCTATTATTGAAAGCAATGATATAAAAATTACTGATAATAGAATATTTGATCTTTTAGGTAGAGAGTGGAAATCAGATTTTGCTGATCTTCCAAAAGGTATCTATATTATTAATAGAAAAAAAGTTTTAAAAACTGAATAAAACTTTCTTCCATACAATAAAAAAAGCTGAGTTATTCTCAGCTTTTTTTTATTTAAAATCAAAAAGTGATTGTATTTTAGAGATCTGATAAGCAATAAAACCTTCTGCATATTGACAATTACTTTGCCTTCCAAGATCCTTTGCTCTATACTTTATACTTTCTAAAAAATCTTTAGTGGAAATAATTGTATCTGACTCTTCTGAATCCGGATTATAAAATTGAGTCTTATATGTTTTTACTAGATCTATTTTTAAATCTATTTGTTTTGAGATATCAATGACAAAATCAGGTTTAAGATTAACAAATTGAATGTATTGATATATCGCTCTGGGTCTCCAAACTTTTTGATTTGTTTTAATCTTTTCTAAACCAGCCAAAAAACATGCATCAATAGTAATTTGTGATCCTCTTGGATGGTCAGGATGTCTATCAAAAGGGGCATTTGTAATTACAACATCTGGTCTATAATCTCTTATTTTCTTTATTAGAGATAACTTATGCTCATCATCATCTTTAAAAAAACCATCTTTAAAATTCATATTATCTCTAACGACTAATCCTAGAGCTTCTGTGGCCTTCTTAGATTCTTGATCACGAGTTAAAATAGTTCCCCTAGTTCCTAGTTCTCCCCTAGTTAAATCAATTACGCCAACTCTTCTTCCATTCTGCACCTCTTTAATTAATGTCCCACCACATCCTAATTCAACATCATCAGGATGAGCACCAAATGCTAAAATATCTAACTTGATCATTAATAATTTTTTTTGAATCGTAATTTTGCTGATAATGCTAAAATGAACATTAAAGCCGATAAATAATATACAAATGATGGTATTGGCATAGGGTCCCCTGCTGCATATGAGTGCAAACCAGAAAGATAATAATTAACTCCAAAATAAGTCATAATAATCGTCCAAATAGAAAACATGGAAAGTATATTAAAAATAAGCGGATTTCTTAAAGAAGGGATAAACCTAATATGTAATACAAAAGTATAAATTAAAATACTCACTAATGCCCAAGTTTCTTTGGGATCCCATCCCCAATATCTTCCCCATGACTCATTTGCCCATACTCCTCCAAGGAAAGTACCTATAGCAAGCATGAATAAACCTATTTCTAAAGTTTTTTCATTTATTATCGTTATCTCTGTTAAAGTATCCTTTAATTTAGATTTATTATCAGAATTTGTAAAGATTATTAGACACAGTGCTATTAAGCCAAGAATTGAGCCTAAAGAGAAAAATCCATAAGATGCAGTAATAATAGAAACATGTATCATCAACCAATATGATTTTAATACAGGTACTAAATTAGTAATTTCAGGATCAAGCCAATTAAGATGAGCAACCATCAAAAGTAAGCCTGAAACTACGGAAGTAGCAGCTAAAGTAAGTGTAGATTTTCTAGAAAAAATTAAACCAGAAAATATAGTAGCCCAAGCTATATATATCATAGATTCATAACCATTACTCCAAGGTGCATGACCTGAAATATACCATCTCAATGCTAATCCACCTATATGAGCAATAAAGCCAAAAATTATTAATACTCTTAATAGTTTTATAAAAAAATCTAGTAAAACATTATTTTTAAATAAACTAATAATAACTATGGAAAGTAAAATTACTCCAACTAGAGAATAAAACATAAATAATCTAGAGAATATCTTCAATTTATTATAAATTATCTCTAGATTTATCTTAGCTTCTGAAGGTATTATCTCAAAACCATATTTTGTCTGAAACTTTTCAATATAACTTATAATGGTATCAGCAGTTTGCCAATTATTAGTTTCAAACGCTACTTTTAATCCTTTAAAATACATAGGTGTAATATTAGCTACAAAAAGAGAATCATTACCTTTAAATTGTGAAGACTGCATATGAGTTAACCACGTATTATTAGAATCATTTGGCAAAGGAAAAAATCTAAAAATAGCACCTCCATAAATTGCAAAACAAATATTTACTCTTTCATCTACCTTGATTAAATCTTTATCGAACTGGCCTCGATCCTTAGGCAACTTTTCATAAGCTAATTCAACATCTTTTGCAATAATATAATCTCCGTTAACATCAAAGAAATCATTAAACGCTACTCTTACATACTTGGAATTAACATTAGTTATAGAAAGAATATTTCTTAGTTCCTTATCTGAAACCTTTATCATTGGAACCTTACTCATACTTACCGGATCATACATCATGGAAAGAATTATTTCTGTAGCTGATTGTTCATCAATATTATCTTTGCCATAAATTTTTCTAAGATATTCTGAAGTTAAAGTATGAGCAGGTTTTAATCTACCTCCATTATCTTGAACAACAAGAGCATCAAATCTTGAAATATGCTCCTTATTGAATATAAAGTTCTTATTTACGGATGAACTATTCTGTGCAAAAGAAGGAACACTTAATAAAAATGGAAGTATCATAATAGCTCTAAGCCGTTTAAGCTTATCAGAAAGAAATTTATATCTTGTATTTTTAGTTAAAAAAACAAGAATAAAACGAAGGAACAGAAGTGAATAACCTATATAAGTAATTAGCGTCCCCCACCAATCATGATTTACTGATAATATTGTTCCCCGCTCATCTTTATCATATGAGGATTGAAAAAAACGATATCCTTTATAATTTAATACATTATTCATGAATATTCTATGATCATTAGTTATTTGTCCATCCAAGATAGTAACCTCAGCAGCATAAGAACTTGGACTCATTGATCCTGCATATCTCTCAATCTGAAAATCTCTTAATTTAACTCTAAATGGAGTAGTATAATATTTTGATCCATAACTTAATTTAAAATTAAGTCCCTGAATAGCAAAAACCTCATCCGATCCAGAATAACCTTTACCGCCATATAAAACAACCTGTTTGGATTCTCCATTGGCACTAACATCTAAAATTAATGCATCTTCATTACCATCAACCATAACATTTGATGAACTTACTGGCCTAATCATTGCCTTATTTAAAAGGTCCTTAAAAACAAAATTTAATCCATTTACCGTATGTAATGTTTTCTTATTAATAACAAATCGACTGTCAGAATTAGCATCGTATTGATTTGTCTGTTGAGTTAACATGCTCATAGTTGAAATACTATAGGGAGAATTACACTCAACAAGTCCATCTTTAGAATAAAAATTTATTGCACCTAATTTTGAATTATTAAAAGTAAAATATTCCCCATTAATCATTTTTTGTTGGCCGTCATTAAGAAACTGATCTTGCATACCTTCTTCACCAGGAACTACAATATGTAACATGGTCATGCCACCTTCAACATTAATAAATACAGAATCTTTTACATTTGGAAGAAAAGCCACAGATTCGATCCTAATGTCATTATCTTTAAAATCTACATTTATGTCAAACTTATTATTTGTAATTCCAGATAAAAACAATTTCTTATCATATCTATACTGATGTAATCGATCATCAATATGTATCTGAAGAAATGTATCATCAGATACAAACAAGTTAGAAGAATCACCTTCTCTAATATGCATCATCCCTTCATAAGATATATATCTAGTTATTGCTGATCCAAATAATATTATAATGAAAGCAAAATGAAAAGTCAAAGCCGCTATTTTCTCAAAACGAAAAAGTTTATACTTTACTAAATTATTTACCAAATTAAATAAAAGAAGAGCTAATATTACTTCAAACCACCAGCTAGAAAAAACAAGTGCCTTTGCAGTAGATCTACCAAAATCATTTTCAATAAAGGTCGCGTAACCAATTGAAAATGCAAATAGTATGATAAGTAAAGTCATAAACTGCATTGATGTAAGAAACTTTATTATTCTATTTATCATAACTAATAATTCTGCAACAAAATTACGAATTATTATTAAGTTTGTATCTAATTTTCTTTAGATGAAAAACATCATACTTATTGGTTCTGGAAATGTAGCAACACATTTAGGATTATCCCTTTATAAACATGGATATAAAATTAAACAAGTATGGAGTCAAAAATTAATCAATGCTGAGATCCTTGCAAAGAAATTGAATAGTAAGCCTACAAACAATATAGAGCAAATAGAAGAAGCTGATTTGTATATAATGTCTATTAAAGATGATGCTGTAGAATCTATGCTAGAAAAATTATATTTAAACAATATTATACATACATCAGGAAGTATTGGAATAGAAGTGTTTAACAACAAGTTACTAAATTATGGCGTTTTATACCCATTACAAACTTTTAATAAAGATGTAAAATTGAACTTAAGTAAAACTCCAATTTGTATTGAAGCGAGCAATAAGCATTTTGAAAAAGAGCTACTGAAGATTGGAAATAAAATGTCTGAGAAAGCAATAATCATTAATAGCGAGCAAAGGAAACAACTTCACATTGCTGCTGTTTTTTGCTGTAATTTTACAAATTATCTATTCTCAATTTCAGAAAAAATTCTAACCAAAGCAAATTCTGACTTTAAATTATTGATTCCTTTAATTAATCAAACTGTAGAAAAAATCAGCAATTTTAAGCCATCAGAGGTGCAGACTGGTCCAGCTAATAGGAAAGATAAAAAAATTATTCAGCACCATATTGACATCATAAAAGACAAGCAAGCAAGAGAAATTTATAAACTACTTAGTAACGCAATAATGAAAAATAGTGAATAAATTTATTTCTTTCTTGAATCTGATTCGATTTAACAACTTATTAATTGTTATACTAACACAAATAGTAATTAAAATATTTCTGATCGATGCTTATTTAAATAATTCTGCACTTTCAATTTTACAATTTTGCTTATATCTACTTGCTCTAATTTCTGTGGTAGCTGGAGGGTATATTATTAATGATATCTGTGACATTGAAATAGATAAAATCAATAAACCTAGTACAAGAATCATTAACAAGGAAATAAGTGTAATGTTTGCGATGAGGATATATTATATTACAAATTTTATAGGAGTTACTATTAGTTTTTTCGTTGCTCATAATATTAATAGATTTTCATTTGGTTTTATTTTTATCTTCATGGCTTTTAGCCTTTGGAAATACTCAAAAGAATATAAAACGAAATTTCTAATTGGAAACCTTCAAGTTGCTTTTTTAACTGCCTTAAGTATTATTATAATAGCGTTATTCGATATATTACCTTTAGGAATTTCAAACAATAATGGCACAAAAATTATATTCAATATCATTCTTTTATATGCTGGATTTTCATTCGTTATCACTTTAATAAGAGAAATAATAAAAGATCTAGAAGATACTGAGGGAGATCAAAAAATAGGAGCCAATACACTTGCAATAGAATATGGAATAAAAAAAACAAAACAAATAATAGCATTTCTAATCTTAATTCCAATTTTTGGAGTTGGGTATTTCCAATACTTTCAATATAGTGTTTTAAATAGCCAATTTTCAATAGAAATAAATTATTGGGGAGTCAACCCAATTGAAGTATTTTACACATCATTAATACAAATTCTACTAATTATCCTACTAAGAAACATTGGAAGAGCAAAAACAAAAGCAAATTTTCATAAATTAAGTAAACTTTGCAAGGCAATAATGATTTTGGGAATATTATCTATTCCTTTATTTCATTTTTTATATCAAATATAATGTTAACAAAAAAATTAACGCAATATAACATCATCCTTGGCTCTGCATCTGCTAGAAGGCAACAGTTATTAGCTGAGTGCGGATTTGAATTCTGTGTTCAAACTACCACAGAAAGAGAAGATTACCCAAAATCACTCAAAGGAGCGAATATAGCAGAATTTCTTGCGAAACAAAAAGCAAAATATATAAGCAGAAAACTTTCTGGCAATTATTTACTAATTACAGCCGATACAATTGTTATCCAAAACAATAAGCTATTACACAAACCCAAAACACAAGAAGATGCAATAAAAATATTACTAATGCTTTCAGGAAAAACTCATAAAGTAATTAGTGGGGTTTGCATAAAATCTTCAGAAAAACAAGAAACATTTACTACAGTAACACAGGTTAAATTTAACCATATATCTAAAGATCAAATAATACATTATATAGAAAATTACAATCCATTTGACAAAGCCGGATCTTATGGAATTCAAGAATGGATTGGGCATATTGGTGTAAATAAAATAAACGGATCTTACAATAACGTAGTAGGATTGCCTACTAGTGAGTTATACCAAAAATTAAAATTATTTATTTAAGGAGGTAAATTTCTTATCTTTGCGAAAAACAAAGAGGATGTTAAACATAAAGATTAGCACAATCAACAAATTAATACTAATATTTTTAATATTTCACAGCTGTACTCCTATTAACAAAATAACCTACCTTAATGATAGTCAGATAGGTGAATGGGATGTATCCCCAATTCCTCCTAAGCATCATCTTGAAATTGGTGATATCTTAATGGTAAGAGTAATTAGTAGAAATGAAGAATCAAATAATTTATTTAATCTTGAGACAAATACCAATAGTTCAAATTCAACACTTACAGCTACAAATCTATATCTTAATGGGTTTACAATTAATCAAGAAGGCACAATAGACATTCCAAATGTTGGTGAAGTTTTTGTGCTAAATCTAACTCTAGAGGAAGCAGAGTCAACTATATTATTAAAAGCAAAAGAACTATTAATCGATCCATTTGTAATTGTCAAAATGGCTAACTTTCAATTTACAACTTTAGGGGAAGTTAATGCTCCAGGAAATTATCCTGTATATAAAGAGGGCCTTACTATCTATGATGCAATTGCTATTTCAGGAGGAGTTAGTGACTATGCAAATCTTAAAAAAGTTAAAATAATCAGATCTAAAAACAACAAGAAAGAAGTTTATAATATTGACTTAACTTCAGGAAATATTCTTACATCTGATTTCTTTTATCTCAGAAATAATGATTTAATCTATGTTCAACCATTGAGATTTAAAGGGTTTAAAAAATCACAATCGCAATTACTACTATCATCATTAACAACATTTGCAGTATTATTTAATGTTTATCTTAAATTCCTTGAATAACATATGGAAACAAATCAAATTCAAAAAAAAGAGGATACTATTGATATTAAAGCATTAATTCTCAAATATACTCAATACTGGTACTATTTTCTTATTTCAATTGGATTCTTTGGATGTATTGCTTTTTTAATTAATAAATATACAACTCCGGAATACAGTGTATCAACGACGCTACTTATTAGAGACGATAATAACACACAATTAGGCGCTGAAAATTTACTAGAAGGATTAGAAATGTTTAGTGGCAGAAAGAATCTTAAAAATGAGATAATAATTCTTAATTCATATAGTATTACAGAAAAAGTTATTAAGGAACTTGGCTTAGGCCTTTCATATTTTCAACATGGATTTTTTCAAACAAATGAGATGTTTGATAATGCTCCCTTTATTGTACAAGTTGATTCAACTCACAATCAACTAACAGGAACATTATTTGGAGTTAAAATTATTGACAAAAATAGTTTCAAACTCACTGTGCATGCTAAGGATAAATTCCCATATGATATAGAAACTGAGAGATTTAATAAAAATAAACTAGCAAATATTGACTTAGAAAAAACCTATCAGTTTGATGAAAATATAACCTCTGATTATTACTCATTTAAGGTTTCAAAAAGTATCTTTTTTAAAGAAAAAGATATCGAAAACAGCAAAAAAACATATTCATTTAAACTACATAAAACTGATAAATTAGCTCATAAGCTTATACGAAATGTAACAATAAATCCTATAAATAAAGATGCTTCCATTTTACAACTAAATATTAAGGCTAGTAATCCAAAAAAAAACATCAATATTCTTAATAAAATAACTGATATATATATCAGAAATAGTTTAGATGAAAAAAATATTATGGCTATTAATACGATTTATTTTATTGACGAACAACTAAATATAATTCAAGATTCCTTGGCATTTATTGAAAATCAATTAGAGACATTTAAGTTAAAACATCCAAACCTAAAAATTGTAGATAAAGAATTTGGAACTTATTTTCAAAAACAGAAACTTGATAATACGCTATCTGAACAATCTGTAAATATTAAATATTATCAATCACTTCTCTCCTATTTAAAAAATGATAATAATGTAAATTCTATAGTTTCTCCAACATCTATGGGGATTAGTAATCCAGAACTCAACGGATTAATTAATCAATTATTACAATTATACGCCAAAAAAGGAGATCTACAACTAACAACTACTCAAAAGAATCCTACATACCAAGCAGTTCTCTCTCAAATTGAACATACTAAAAATACAATTATCGAAAATGTAAGGAATCTTATTGCTTCTGCCTCTATTTATGAAAATGATTTAAAAAATCGAATTAACTCATTTAACAAAAACATAAACAAACTGCCAGAAGCAGAGAAAAATTACCTAATCTTAAAAAGAAAATATGAATATAATGAGCAAACAGCTGTTTATCTACAACAAAAAAGATATGAAGCTTCTCTTGCAAAAGCAGGAACAGAATCAGATCATAAAGTTATAGATCCCGCAAGACTTGATAGTGATATCCCTATTAAACCAAAGAAAAGTTTAGCTTATTTTATAGCCATCATAATGGGGCTATTCCTTCCAATTGCATTTATTTCATTACGAGACTTCTTCAGTGATACTATACAAACTAGAAATGACCTTCAGAATGCAACAAATATACCTATTCTTGGAGTAGTTGGACATAGTGAAAAGACAACTAGCATGGCAGTATTAAATGCTCCTAAATCAATAATTGCTGAATCATTCAGAGGATTAAGAACTAACATTCAGTATCTTGCTGTAAATAAGAAAAATAAAATAATAACAATTACTTCATCAGTAGGTGGTGAAGGAAAAACTTTTAATGCAATAAACTTAGCTTCGATTTTTGCTTTGGCTGGAAATAAAACACTAATCATTGGAGCAGATTTAAGAAAACCAAAACTTCATAAAGACTTTCAAATTGATCAAGAAAAAGGCTTAAGTAATTATTTAATTAATAAATTAAAATTATCAGAAATAATCCAAAAAACTGAACTTAAAAACTTAGAAGTAATTGGTTCTGGTCCAACACCACCTAACCCGGCCGAACTTTTAGATAGCTTAAACATGCAAGAACTTATTAAAAAACTTAACAAAACTTATGATTACATTATTATTGATACGCCACCTATTGGACTAGTAACTGACGGCATAATTTTAATGAAAAAAGCTGATGTAAACTTATATGTAGTAAGACATGG
>MDSV01174888.1_pt1 | contig 13033 bp, 7 predicted proteins | sample 810851 | NCBI WGS metagenome assembly MDSV01 (sample SAMN05326640, study PRJNA326480) | marine metagenome | isolation source: seawater | place: Atlantic Ocean: North East | collected 2012 | reverse complement strand
TAGGTAGCGGAAATATAAATTTACATCCTTTAACTCTAATTTTTTTTTCTCTTTTTAAAATTTCATTTTTAAAATGCCAAGGTAAAACCAAGTAGTAATTTGGTTTTTTTGATCTAGATTTCTTCTCAGATATTATTTTAATTTTAGTTCCTGGGGTGTATTTATTATATTTTTGTGGATTTCTCTCAGCAATATACTCAACATTTTGATTGGTGATGTTAAGGTATTGTAAAAGTACATTGCCTTTAGTTGACGCTCCATAACCATGAATTATTTGATTTTTCTTTATAATACTTTTGATCTTCAAATTAAGTTTTTTCTTTATTTTATTAATTTTTTCATAAAACTTTTTAAAAGTTTTAACACTAAATAATTTAGCTTTTTTTTCTAGGTTTCGGATTTTATTAATCCTTTTTAAATCTATTTGAAAATTTGAATTTTTATGACATATATAATACTGAGAACTGCCACCATTAGTTTTGTTAAATTTATGATCAAAGATTTCAAGGTTATGTTTTTTTAACATATCAAATATAACAGTTGAAGAATAGTACTCTAAATGTTCATGGCATATGGTATCAAATAAATTATTTTTATAGATTGAATATAGGTCAGCATGTTCAAGAATAAAAATTCCGTCTCTATGTAAAATTTTTTTTATATCTCTTAAAAAAATGTTTGGTTTTGGTAAATCATAAAACATAGATAGCGCTGAAATTATCTTAAATTTTTTTTTCTTAAGTTCTTTAGGAATAATTTTTTCAGAAAAAAAATTTGAAAAACTATAATCAATTTTTTTATAATACTTCTTATACTTGTTAATTATTGGATCTATACCAACTTTAATGATTTTTTGATTTGAATAAGAATTTAGCAACGTTCCATCATTACTAGCTATATCCAAAACCGCATCACCAGTATTTAGTTTTATTTTCTTTAAAACGTTTTTAATAACTGACTTTACATGATCTGTCATTGTTTGATTTATGCCTGTTCTGTATCCATAATCTCTCCCATAGAGATATTTTTTACTAAAATTTCTGTCTAGCTGTATTAATTTACATTTGCTACACATCACAAGATTCAATATTGCTTTTGGAATATTTTGATTTTTGTTTGGAAACTTGCCAGTAAAAGCTAATTTTCCCAGCGTAAACAAATAGTACAATTTGGTATTATTACAATTTCTACATTTTTTAATAATCATAATAACAAAATATTGTAGACTAGTTGTTTTTAAAATCCAGCTACAAATTAAAAAAATAAATAGGAGGAGATGTATTCTAAAGGTATCAATGTTCCAAAAAATTACAAATATTTACTAATATTAAATAATTCATTTTTAGAATTTTTATTTTAGAATATTTATTCTTTAAAAATCAAAATAGTTTCGTCTAGTAATGTTTTAGAGAATGGCTATACCCATAATAACAAAGTTTATTTTAATTAGGCTCTATTTTGTAAAAAAATAAAGAATAATAATTCCCATTATAAAATAACTCATCTATTGGCTCTTGATTTACAAATAATTCTATTTTTTTTAAATGACCGCAATTATCATATCTATTTATCCTAATTTCACAAAAATTGTCTAATATTGGATCTGAAAATTTATTTTTACTATTGAGTAATATATTTAGATAATAAGTTGAGTATAATTTTTCAGAGTTTATATTTAAAGATTTCAGATAATTTATGTTTTTTCTGTTTTTATATAAATTATGTATTGCTGGAAAAGAGTCAATTGATACATTTTTTTCATGCTCATATATATACGAATAAAATAAGTCTTTAGTTACATAACTACCGAACACAATATCGTCTGGATTTGTTTGGATTATTTTATTAACCTCAAGTAGCAAAGCTTTTAAATTTTCATTGCCTTTGTAATAAGTATTGAATAATTTATTTTCATAATTATTTAATTTATTTCCATAAAATGTTTTATATGAAGAAAAGAAGATAAAACTTATAAATATTATAAGCATACCTAAATTAAATAATTTATTATGATTATTTAAGTTTTTAACAAAATATTCAATAATTATAATAAAGACTATTAACAACTGGTAATTAAACAATCTCAATGAAAAATTTGATACTGGTAAAAAAATAAATATTAATAAATTAGATAAAAGGAAAAAATTTAAAACCGAATTTTTGGATTTAAATAACGAAATAATTAAAACAAATAAACCTACGAAATTTAAGGTATAATAGTAATTTGAAAATAACTTTGGTATTGCACTTTTGATTAAATTTAATTCATAATTAATAAAACTCCAAAAATAATTTCCTTGGCTCAAGTTAGAAGATTGATGATCAGAAAAAAAACTATTTAAAAAAGCTATATTTTTTGGATTTACATAATTTCCTAATATTAAAGGTAAAACAACTAAAACAAATATGATTAATAAAACAGACAGTTCTTTATAAAAATTATTTGAGTAATTTTTTCTATGAATGACAACAAAAAATAAAGTCAAAAAAATTAAAGGGACATTAAACTTATGACTAAAACATGGTAATAATATTCCAAGTAATATTAAATATAAGTTAAAAAAAAATTTATGTTTATAATAAAAGTCAATAATTAAAAAACTGATAGTTAAAGAGAGTAAACTATAATTATGTATTCCAAGAGGGGCCCAATAAAAAAAGTTAAAATTTACAAGAAATAAAGTATAAATAAATATTGTAGTTATAATATTTTTAAAAGTAGTTAGTTTATATTTTCTAAAAAAATAAAAAGAGCATATTAAAGGTATTGTCGAATTTGCTACTATTGAACCTATATTAAAAGTCTTAAAACCCGACCCTGCGATAGTCATCAACAGATAATTAATTAATGTTGGAATAATTGTATAAATTTCACTCGCATTATTAAAATATCTCCTAAGTAGCTGATGTAAAAAAGTTCCTTTTTCTATAAGTAAATTATTTAAAAAGTTATTTTTAATATTTGGAAATATTTGATTAGTTGAGCTGAGATCGCTAAACCATTTTACATAAAAAGCAGAATCAACATTGATAAAATAACTTAAAAAAAAATTTATTTTTATCAAAATAGTTATTAAAAAACAGGTTAAAACTGTAAGTATTAATTTTATAGCAATTAATCTATTATTTTTCACAAACATTCAGAAAAATTCTTTAATTAAAATTTTGTATAATGTCTCCATTTAAAATAATTATTATATACAACATATTATTAATTTAATTCTTTAAAAATTTTAAATTAATATTAAATAGTCTGCTTTATTTTTATTATGACGACATTAAATAATAATAAAACCAACCAATTTATTTTTTGGTCATTTTTAATATTATTAATCTTGACCACAAACCAATATTTTTCATTAGAAGAAGTATATTTAAATGGAGCTAGAGATGGTAAAGATTATTTTTCTATATCTAGTAATGCACCAGAATTTTCTAAAGACTTAGCTGGTCATAAATCCTGGAGGTTTATGTATCCATTTATAATAGGTAATTTTAGTAATATATTAAGTTTAGACATATTTCTAATTTATCAAATAACAACCATTTTAATATTGGTAAGTTTTATTTATTTAATAAATAAAAATTCTTTGTTTAACAAAAAATTTTTTGAAAATTTTATATTTATTTCATGTATTTTATTTAACCCTTATTTTTTTAGGTATTTTATTGCATTACCGCTCTTAATTAATGATCTAATGTTTGTTTATGGAACACTTTATTTAATTTTGTTTTTAAAAAAAGAGAAATTATCTTATCTTATAATTGGACTTATTATTGCGTGCTTTGCTCGACAAGAAGCGATTTTTTTTGTTTTGACTATAGCAATATGTAAATTTATATTTAAAAAACGATCAATCTTTTCTAATAAACATCTGTATACCGGATTTTTAATTACATTCTTTATATTTTCAATAAATACTTATTATTCTGTTAATTCAAGTTCGACTGGGTTAGGTGGGTATAGTGATGGTGGAAGATTTGCATTATTTAATTTCAACTATACACTATTTGAGTTTGTAATTTTTTTTATATATTTAATTTTTCCATTTTTATTAATATTTATTGTTATATTTTTTAATAAAAAAAACTTTATCAAAAATATTATTTTAAAATTTAAAGATGAAAAAATAGTCTTCATATTTATTCTAAGTTTGTTTATATTGGCTCCGGCTATTATAGCAGGCCCAGAGATAACAGGAAAAAATATCTTAAGATTATCTAATTTACCAATATTATTAATAACATATCTTATGTGCTTATTGTTAGGGAAGTTAAAAACAAATTGGAGTTTTAATTTTATATTTTTTGGAACTATATTTATTTTTTTACAACATCCTAAATATTCGTTGAGTAATTTATTTTCAATAATCCTAACCTACTGAAATATTAAAGTTAAAAATATTTTTCAAATAATTCTAAAAATTTATGATTTTAAAAAAAATTAAAATTTTTTTAATAAAACACTCAATGTATAAGTGAACATTATTGTAAGTAAAATAGTACCAAATAAAAGATATGATTGATGAGGTAAATAACCAAAATGAATAAATCTAAAAGCTATAACTTGTCCAATCAAAGCAGAGAATATTAAATTTTGAGAAGATAATTTAAATGAAATAAGTTCTAAGTAAGATGCAAATATGGTAATTAAGAACATAACTATAAATAATATAAAATAGGATCCACTATAATAAATAAAAGCCAATATACCTGGAAGTGTGTTGCCCTTAACATTTTCATAAAGTTCATTGCTATGAGAATTCATACTTTCCAACTCAAAAGTAAGCTCGTAGAAAGTAGGGCTATCTGCTCTTGCTCTCTCTTGAAAAGCAGAAACCAAAAATGGTAAACTTAATAATTCTTTTTTTGAAACTACAGACATAACTCCATCAATTCCAACCCATCTATTTATTAACAAATAGAAAATTTCTGAGTTATTTTGTTTGAGAGTTGTAATTTTTTTATCAACTTCTTTTTTAATTACTTTTTCATTAGATTTATCTAACAATTTTGAAAATTCTGCTGACTTTCCAACATAAAAATAATTAGATCTCAAATAATTAACAGATGAAACTGAAATATAAAAAAGGACTAAAATTAAAAAAAAGGATTTAATATAAAATCTTAAATTATTGGGTTTACCAATTTTATTTGAAAACTTGTAAATTCCAAACAAAAGAGCACAAGCATTAAATATCATTCCCCTACTCAACATTGAAAGTGATGTAAAAAATGTTTCTAAAATTATTAGAAAGGTTGTGATTAAAAAAAATTTCTTGAAATAATTAAACTCATAAAAAATTAAAATAGCTGAAATTGAGGATAAACCAAAAAGTAATAACCACTTAAAAGTTCCACTTACGATAAAATTTATATCATAAATTGGTAACAAGCCTTTTTGGTATATTTTAAAGTAAAAATTTAAAATTCCAACGATAAGAAAAAAAATAAAAAAAATTATCCAAATTTTTTTTTGATCAAGAGAAAAAAAGTTACTTTTAAAAATTTGATTTTCTAGTCTAATTGGATAATTGTATAAAAATAATTCTCTGAAGTGGCCGGAAATTATAAATGCTGATAGTCCAATAGAAGAAACGATTAAACTTTCGTTAAACAATATCTTGGAATAATCAAATGACCCTACTCCTTCATTAAATTTTCCTGATGTAAAAGCTATAGTGCAAGTAAATTTAAACCAGAAACCTAGCCATAGTAAAAGGCCAAAAAAGGTTTCAAAAAAAAAAGCCTTTTTTCTAAATGAGAAAAAAATCAGATAATTAGATATAATTGAAAAAATTGTATATAAAATTTTACTTCCTTTGTAACTTTGAAATCCATAACAAAAGAGAATTAAAATACTTAAAATTATCAAAATTTTAAATATCTTAAAAAAAATTGACAAATCTTTTTTTAATAAATGTGACATTTATAATTTTACTAATTGTTCTTATTATTAATATTTTTTTAAATTAAACTGAAGTGAATAAGTCATTAAAGCTATTAAAGAGGCTATAAAGAAAGAAAATGAAACAGCTTTTATATTACCTATATAATAAAGAAGAGGAATTAAAAATGTTATAGAAGATCCATAAAGAATATCTCTTTGAAATAAATATATCCTAGATTCAGAAGAATTTTGAATTTTTTTATGTCTTAAATACATCGCATAACACATAAAGAATGAACCTAATAAAGAAATTGAAGTGGTGAGAGATATAAATTTAAAATCAAGGTACTCTGAAAAATTAATATTAAATACGTGATAAAAACTTACTATAAATATAGTTAGTACACATATAAAAAAAATTGAAAAAAAAATTTTTAAGGATCTTGAAATAAAAATATTTTCTTTAACAAAAGTAGGGCCAATTATTGTATTGAAGACGGTACCAGGAAATGAACCAATTGAGAAACAGGCAAAAAATATACCTGCTAAAGATTTGTCAAACAAAAAGTAAATAACTATTCTCCATACAAAACTACTAATGACAATTGCAAATGAGGATAAAAAAGCAATAGTTTGTATATTTATTTTTAAGATGGTTTTTAAATTAAAACTTTTCTCATTAAACCTCATGGTTAAATAGTCCACACTACCTATAAACACTATGATCATTGTATATAAAGTAATTAGATAAATTAAAAAATTGAATTTTGATAAAAATATCAAAAAGATTGTAGTTACTATTGTGAAAATATTTAAAATTGTTAAAAACTTAAAGATTAAATATTTTTTGTTTACTTCAGAGATAGCAAGATGCATTTCAAAAATCCATTGCACCAAAATTAAGATTGAAAAAGAAATAACCAAATAAAAATTTTCAAAAAAAATCATTTTTGGGATTAAAAATATTACTGTAGCAAAAATTAATATTGAAAAAATTAATCTATAAATTGCCGTTATTAAGGCATAACTAGTTTTATTTTCTGAGATAATTATGCTCCTCATATTACTTGAAAATATTTGTGTTAAAGTTATCCAAAAGCTAGCGATTAATCCCAATTCTCCAGCTACTGAATAATGACCGAAGATTACAAGTGTAATCACAACAAATGATGTAAACATTAAATTAAATGTGTAATTTCCAGTTAATATTAAAAATTTTAAATTTTTATTACTGTAAAATAAAGATTTTTGACTTTCATAATTTGTATCATGCATCTTGTCATTAGTTAATTCATCATAAAATGTTTTATATTGTGATGAAATCTTATCCATAGAGTTAATTCTTGCTACCTCTTTAGATATCTTTTCTCCTTTTTCTAATCTTTCATTCAATGTCCAATTTGACGAAAATTCTAATTTATTTTGAATATTTTTTATTGTGAGATCGGTTGACATAACATTATTTTCTAGATCGGTTAATTCTATATTTGTATTCACGAGGCTTGGTAAACTACACATTCCTGCCTCTAAAATTGATAAGCTTAAAACCTCAGATTTAGAAACTAAAATATTCATCCAGGAATTATTTAATATTAATTGTTTCTCTTTTCCAAATACTGGGTCTTTAAGTTCTATTCGTGGATCTGCATCAATTAATTTCTTTAACTTTTTAAGATATTTTTCATCGTCATTTATTCCGTATATTAACAACTTCCATTCATTTTTAAGATTTGCTGCTTTAAATGCTTTTACAATTAAATCAATATTTTTATGAGGATGTATCCTTCCAAAATAAACAAATTGTTTTTTTTTTAAAGACAGTTCCAAATCTTGTTTTTTAAAAGGTATGGGATTTGAAATTATATCTACTTTATTTTTAGGAAAAAATTTTTTTATTGCATAATATTCTTGACTGGTAATTGCTAAAAATTTTGCTTGATCAACAATTACGTATTTAAATATAAGTAGAAACAATCTTTTTAAGAAATATTTTAAAAAACCAGTACTTTTAAGTGCCTCACTAAGCAACATGCCGTGTGGATGAATTACATATTTTTTTTTATATAAATTACAAATTATGATAGACAAAATTTGAATTGGTGCCCAAATACCATGAATATGAACTATATCATAATTAGAAATTTTATTAGATAATTTTTTAATTTTAAGAAAACTATTAAACTTAAGTTGTTCAGTATTTTTACAATCAAATAATTTGTCTTCATAATGAGAAGCTAAAATTGAAAAATTTATACCAAAGCTGTTATGTAGATAATTAGAAATATATGAAATTAATGAGGCAATGCTAAAATTTTTTTTTGTAAATTCACTTGTAATATGTAAAATTGTCATTCTAGTAAATTTATAATAAGTTTCATGGATATACAAAAATTTTATAACACCTTTGGATGGAAAAAAAATAGTAAGAATTTTGAGGACGCACAGCTATTTGAGGATTTAAGATTTAATTCCAAAGAATACGTATCTAATTGCCGAAAAAGGTTGTTAAACTATATACCTAAGAGTGGCTCAAATATTTTAGATTTTGCATCGGGTCCTATACAGTACAAAGAGTATATATCTTACTCTAAAAACTTTAAACTTAGACATTGTGTTGATTTTTCAAAAGATGCCATAAAAATTGCTAAAAAAAAAATTGGTAAAAACGGTAAATTTTACTGTAAAGATTTTTTTGATGTAAAGTTCAAAAAAAGTAGTTTTGATTGTATTATAAGTTTGCATACAATTTATCACATCAAAAAAGAACGGCAAAAAAAAATCATTAAAAAACTTTTGTTTATCTCAAAAAGAAACACTCCAATTATTATAGTTTATAGTAATCCAAATACGATTTTGAGTAGAATAAAAACTTTATTTACTAATAAAAAGAATAAAAAAAAAAATATATATTTTTTTTGTCATCCATTATCATGGTGGTATCAATTTGAAAAAGAAGCTAAAATCGAATTTTATCCGTGGAGATCTTTCTCATCTGATCATCAAAAAATAATTTTTCCTGATAATTTTGTTGGTAAATTTTTTTTAAAAATTTTATTTTTTCTTGAACAAAATTTTCACAAATTTTTTGTTTACAACTTTCAATACTACACAATAATTCTTAAGAAAAAATAGCACCTTTATTAAAAATAAAATAAAAGTACATAATTAACTGAATTATCAACAAAATATAAGTAAATCCGATAAAATAACCTATTAAAGAAGGAACAATTATTAAAAGTTGAATAATCAAATTTGTTTGAATTAGATTTAACCTGTTCATTAATATATGGTGTAAATGATTTCTGTCAGGAGTAAATGGATTCTGTCCTTTTATTATTCTCATAGTAAAAAGTCTAATTAAGTCTAATCCAGGTATTATCATGAACAAAACAACATGATCAGCTTTTATATCAGGTGTCTGATTATATATTTTTATAAAAAAATATCCAAAAATAAAAGCTAACAAATATGTTCCACTATCACCAAGAAAACTCTTGTATTTGTGATTGAGAATTAAAAATGTGATTAGCCCTATTAGAATAAATAAAAAAAATATTACAAAATAATTATTAATTAAAAAAAATAAACTTAAATAAATTGAATAGAGACCTACTTGGTAATTTATACCGTCAAACATATTAACCGCATTAATGAAAAGTAAAAAACATAGTACAGACCAAAAAATGGAAAATAAATAGGGTAAATTAATACTATATTCTATAAATGAAAAATGCACTTGGCGAATTATTAAGTCCTCTGAAAGAAGAATTATTGGAAATAATATTAATGAAATAAATAAAAACCTTTTATTTGCAGAAATATTATATTTGTCATCAAAATATCCAATAAAAAAGAAAACAATAATTGAAATTAGTAGAACGATTAAATCATAATTAGTCTCAAAAATTGTAAGGGTTTCAATATGAAATTGGGTGCCTAATATTAAAATTAAAGCAAGAATAGCATTTAACAAAATTATAATACCACCAGTCAAAGGCACTTTTTCTTTGTGTAATTTTCTTAAATTGTCAGGGTTGTCATACAAATTTAAGTATCTTGAAATACTGTTATTAAAATAAAAGATTAAGATATTAATAACTATTATAAATAATGTTATAAGCATTTAAATTTATTTTTTAATACATCTAGGTAAATCTGTTTTTTTAATTTTAAATATATAACCATCATATTTGCTACCTCTATTGAAAGGATTTCTTGCTTCATATTTACCAATATTTTTTTTATAATGTATCATTTCACCAACACAATTCTCAAATTCGAATAAATAAGGTTTTTTCCCGGATTGACCCCAGGTTAGAAGATAAGTTGGGTTTTTTTTGTAAATTTCTTTGACCAACCTGTCACTTCTATTATCAGTAAAATCTACATAAGGAATGAAATCCATAGAAATAAATTCCGACTCACCAAGAGATATGGACTTGTGCATTGAAAAAACAACATCTTCTTTTTTTAATTTGGTATTAGCCCATGTAAATAAGGCATATCCATTAGCATTTAAACTTAAAACTTTTTCTTTCAGTGAAGAAGTTAAACTTCCAGGAAAAATGGAATAGATCCCAAAAAAAATTCCACCAATTACGATAAGAGCTTGAGCCCTACAAAGTAAGTCAAATAATTTTATTTTATAAGACACACCGTATCTTGCACAGATTAATAGTATCCAAATTAGGGGTTCTAAAAAAGATCTCCCAACGAATTGCCCATAATAATAGTGCAAAATAACATAAATAATTATTATTATACCAGCAATCAACGACTTTAAATTTTTTAAATTTATAAAAAATAAGTATAGGAAAGCTATACCAACTGAGTTTGTAAATTCACGTAGTTTAAAAGTAAAAAGAATTTCAAAAGGATTATTGCCTCTTGCATAACGTGTAAGATATTGTTTAAATTCCTCCATTCCAATTATATTTAACGGCACTGGGGAGTAAAAATACTGCAAAATATTTCCACCAAAATTAGACCACTTCCAAAAAATTATTGGGAAGTAAAATATCAAAAAAGAAAGTGCTAAACTTGTAATCATAAATAAGAAATTTTTATCCTTCAGTGAAGTATATAAAATAAAAATACCTATTAAAAAAGCACTGAGTGAAAAATTAAATTTTGCACTCACTGAAACAATTAAAATAAAAATAGAAATAATTATTTTCAAATTTTTTTCTTTTGATGAAAAAATTTTTTCTTTTTCAAAAAAATATAAGCTAAAAATTAGTGCTACTGAACAAATATGAAATAATTGAGGTTTTGCTGTTGATGATAAAAAAATAATTACTGGAGAAGTGAAAGCTAATAAACAAAAAAATAATCTATTTTCATTCTCAAGTTTTTTAAAAATACCATAAAGACTTATAAGTCCTGTAAACTGTACCAACCCTCCAAATTGTTCCGAGCCAAAAAATAAACCAATAGCAATTAGAATTTCTCCTGATCCAGACAGCAATGAATGAAAGTGGGTTATATCAGCTAGATATTTGCCAGTAGATAAAAGTTTTTTTGCAACAACAAAATGATAACCTAAAGAGTCTCCGTGAGTATTAGGTGATAATGATAATAAAAATAATGAAAAAAGTACAATTAGAATTATCCATACATCTATTTGTAAATTTTTAAATTTTATATTTCTAATATTTAATTTTTTTTTTAAAATTCTAAATATATTAATAATACCAAATGCAAATATACTTAGACTTAAATGTGGAATAATATTTATATTGATAAAAAGTATTATTGGATAAAAAATAAGTAATATTAAATTTATAGAAATTAAAATTTTTTGATATTTAATCTCACTTACTTGGTTAATAATATTTTTTAAAATATTTATTTTAAATATTAAATGACCGATTTGATATAGACCTGATAATAAAACCAAAGAATATATGATATGGAAAAATGGAAATACTTTTCCTAAATCTAGTAAAATCATTCTAAATTTTATCTATATATAAGAAAGTTTTCCAAAGCTAATATATCCATTTTAGTTCTCAGAAAACATTCTATAGCCTCCGTCGGGTTGCATACAATTGGTTCATTTTCATTAAATGAAGTATTGAGCAGAATAGGTACCTCTGTCATTTTATAAAAATCACTTATTAACTTATAAAAGTTTGGGTTATATTCTCTAGAAACTGTCTGTAACCTTCCACTCCCATCTACATGAGTGACGGCTGGTATAATATTTCTCTTAATTTTTTTAACTTGAAATACTTTGGACATGAAAGGCACCTCATTTTCTGAGTCAAACCAATCTTTAACATATTCATCAATTATGGATGGTGCAAATGGTCTAAAATTTTCTCTTCTTTTAATTTTTAGGTTTAAAATTTCTCTAATATTTTCGTTTCTTGGATCAGCTAATATAGATCTGCTGCCTAAGGCTCGTGGCCCCCATTCCATTCTTCCATTAAAAAATCCAATTATTTTTCCTCGAGATAACTCTTTTGATAAATTATAACTAAGATCAGAAAAGTTTTTATATTTGTTAATTTTAATGTCTTCAGCTTTAATTCTTCCTTCGTTATTTTTTAATATCTCCTCAATTTCTATTTCTGAAAATGAAGGTCCTAAATAAGGATTGTCATTAAATTTTTTCTTTTTTAAATTTAGTTGAGTAATCAAAAAAGCTGCTGAACCTACTGATCCACCTGCGTCCCCTGGAGCAGAGGGAATATATATATTTTTATATTTTGTTCTTTTGTGTAAAACTCCATTTGCTACAGAGTTCATACCTGATCCACCTGAAATACATAAATTCTGGTTTTCATTTTTAATATAAAGATCGTTTGCAATATCGATTAGTATTTCTTCAAAAATTTTTTGAGTAGATGCTGCAATATCCTTATAAAATTGATTTATTTCTTCATTTTTTTTTCTTTGTTTTCCAAGTAAATCTTCTAAATCATCAGAAAAAAGTTTACCAATTTTTGGTGCACCTTTTAACCAGGTCATGTCGACATTACCTGAGTGGTGCAAAAAATATTTTAAATCAAGTTTAAATAAATTTTTTTTATCAAATTTAACTACATTCTGAAGTCTATCTATATATTTTGGCTCACCATAAGGAGCTAATCCCATAACCTTATATTCGTCACCATAATTCATGAAACCTAAGAATTG
>MDSV01152206.1_pt1 | contig 13033 bp, 5 predicted proteins | sample 810851 | NCBI WGS metagenome assembly MDSV01 (sample SAMN05326640, study PRJNA326480) | marine metagenome | isolation source: seawater | place: Atlantic Ocean: North East | collected 2012 | reverse complement strand
TTGGTTGCGTCTCCAAAATAGCGCGGTAAAATTTCTCCGCCTCCTGAAGATTGCCCTCCCTGTGCGCAGTCACCCCTTTCTGCAAGGCTTGATCTACTGTCAGCTTCACGAGACTCCTCTGAATTAAATCACCTGACTGTAACAAGCCCGAATTTCTTCGTTTTGATGCCGGCAAGAATTAATATCGGCATATAGTAAATCCTAACGAGGGATATTCTTATGTGACAACAAACTAGATATTGTCCAGTGCGCCATTTAGAAACGGTTTATAGCGTTTCCATTGCTCTGAACTGCCCTGATATATTTTTTCCCGCACCTCTACGCTAGACGCAGTGGCGACACTTCTAGAATTGTCTTGAGGGGCAAGACACGCCGCCTCCCACTCAAGGCCGATGTGCGTGACCAACTTAAAAATCTCCTTTTCGGGGGATATTGTAAGTTTCTCGTAATTAAGGTCAAAAATTCTGTCTGGGAAATATCTCTTCCAAAAGCTCATTAAGCTCTCATACGCCGTGTAATACCCGATTGTGTCAGACAGAGAATACGTGAACCCAAGTGCCGTAGTTTCGAAATACTGCCGGTAATTCGCCCAGCACACCGCCGCTTTGTCTCGAACTACATGTATGACTACTGCTTCAGGTATCGCAGCACATATTAGCCCCAAGTAGAGAAAATTATGGGGCAGCTTATCTGTTGCAAAGCTGGCGCCATTCGATTGGACTTTCAATGCCGACAAGTAACTATTCCGGAACGCTAGCAATGTTGCGCCATTGATACTGGCACGACCGCTAGCTAAATCCTCACCTAAGGATTTAGCGAATAGTAACTCACCACCCCCGTGTACCTGAGAATGAGACGCAACAATCTGCTCCACAAGAGTCGTGCCAGAGCGCGGCATCCCCAAAATAAAAACAGGCGTAAACTCAGTACCTGATTTATCGGCTCGTAAAGCATATCTTTCAATAGCTGGATAGCTGGATTTGATCGCCTGAAACAGCGAGAGGTCCTCATCAAAATCATATTTAAGCGCTTCGCGGCGTAATGTGTTTCCTACACGGTAATATCGGAAAGCCTGCTCATAGTCACCCAAGTCTTCACTCGCTTTTGCAAGACCAAAGGCTGCTTGACAATGATGCTCTACGTCACGCCCTTCATCCGAGAAGATCCTTTTCATTTGTTCGTATTGTTCATCCCTAGACTTGTAAAACTTAACTTTTGTGAGGTGTCGGTGGGCCTCCGCAAAGTCATTTTTAAGGGCCAGCGCTTTTTCGTAACAAACTCTCGCCGCTGTCAATTCTCCTTTTATCTGCAGTATCGATCCAAGATTGAAGTGGGTTGAGGCCAGTTCTGGTTTCAACCCCACTGCGCGCCTGTAAGCCGTCTCGGAGGCGTCCCAAAAACCTAGGTTTTGAAGCGTGATACCCAAGTTGGAATGCGCCTCAGCCAAATTTGGGTTAGTAATTACGGCAGATTCAAAGTAAGACTTTGCGGAGTCCCAATCTTCCTCCTCTTTCGCAAGCACCCCAAGGTTGTTGGCTACGTCGGCCAATTCTGAGTTTAGAGACAGTGCTGTGCGGTAACATTCGCGCGCCTTTTCAGAATTTTTTAGCTGCTGATGAACCGCACCTAAATTTATCCAGGCGTTCGTGTTCTCTGGGGCTTGATTGATAACTTGCTCTAAGACGCGAATCGCTCGGTTTTGGTCTCCGCTCATTCTACAGACATCCGCCAACGCGATCTTTATATCAATATTGTCGGATCTACACTCGCTCGCACTCTCCAAAACCTTTAGGGCATTGGAAATGTTATTGGTCTTGAGATGTATGGAAGCGACTAGTTGTGAAAGCTGCGTAAGGAAGGGTTTGATGCTTAATGCATACTCTGCGTCTTTTAAGGCTCCCATCAAATCCGAAATTCTATATTTAATCATTGCACGGCTAGCAAACGCCTCGGCACTATTTGGTGCCATGTCGATAACCCTTTCAATCAAAGTTATAGCTTCTCGGTCCCGGCCGGCCGCTGCGAGGCAGGCCGCCAGCACCAGCATGCTTTCAGGGTCTTTTGATTTGCCGTAAGCCAGCTCTGCTTTCTTTAAAGCCTCTTCAACCGAAGCTTTCTTTAATAGAAGCCTAGCTTGATTTTGTAAGATGGATAACAGATCGGGGTCAATGCCAGTCGCTCTCACAAGAAGCTTTTCAGCTTCTTCTGCTTGATTATTAAGGAGAAGGATTTGCGAGAGTAGAGAGAGTGCCCTAGCGTCATTTGGAGACTTGTTGCAAAAGCTTCGAAGCCAATCCTCGGCCTTATAGTATTCGCCAGAATCCCGAAAGCGAACTGCAGGTGCAATGTCGGCATCAGATAACTTAGCGTCTCTATTCTGCGCGTCAGATACGATAAATTTCTGCCTCAAAATAGTTAATCTTTTTTCTGTAACGGCCGCTCTACGCGCCTGCCCACAGGCTCTTTTCGCCTAGTCATTTCTTTTTAGAGCGAGCAGGGCCTAGATATAACTTAACCAATGTTGCGTTGCTGACTGGTCAGACTTCACCTCGTTTTCGAGCAGAGGCAATGCATCGTCACCTTTATCTAGAGACAGTGCTAGCACGCCCAGATTGTGGTTAGCGTCACGATGAGAGGGCTCCAATCCTATGATCGCACCATAAAGGCGCCCAGCCTGCCCCAATTTCCCGTCCTTCTTGCATACCACCGCGCATGCAAGAGCTTGATCAATTGTCAGTTCCATCGTAACAACGTTGGTTACCTACCGTCAGCCCTATTTAAGACGCGCAGAGCTAAGTCAACAAATTCCACTTGGAGGCTGTAGTTACCGATCCCTTATCATGAGGTAAAAAAATAGTCCCTTCACACACAGACGACGGAGGGTTGTAAGAGCCACTCCGCTATGAAATCACATTTTTTGACACCAGAACCGGTACATGGCTGAGAACGCATAGGGTTCAGCGGCCTCATAAGGCTCCCAAAGACTGAGATCGTAAGTATCGGCGCCTTCTCCGTGAAATTTCCTGAAGCCTAAAAGAGCGTCCGTGTTTTCGAATCCACAAAATCTCAACCCAAGATTATCGAGACATATCTTTATTTGAGGGATCGTAAAAGTATGTTCTTGCGCATGAAACAATAAATCTCTGACCGCGCTCAAACTATAGAAATCTGGTGACTCGTAAACTCTTTGATGCTCCTCACGGTGTGAATGGATAACAGATTGCCTGAAATTCCGAATTTCTGCTTTTGATGTTCCCCAACAGGCAGATGCTATCTCGCTGCGTATCGTGGCCACATCCCGTCTCGCTGCTTGACTGTATAGCCCTATGTTAAATAGTCCGCCCGGTTTCAAAAGAGTAGTGAGAACAGCCCAACCAGCCATTGGATCGTCAAGGTGATGGAGCACTCCGGAACACTGTATCAGGTCAAAATCTTGCGATAACTGGCAGATATTCAGGATATCTGCTTGTAAGTATCTGAGGTTACTAATGCTTAATTCCTTCGCCACTCGCGTAGCGTACGCCAAGCTACGAGAACTTAGATCCACACCCGTTACATGGCAGTCGCTAAAGTATACGGCGGTCTCTATTGACTGCTGGCCGGTTCCACAGCCAGCCACTAAAATGTTGGGTGATCGTGACTTCAAGATCTCCGACGTGTAAAGCTTAAGGTCGGTATCGCATACTAGGTCGGTAATCGTGAATTTCTGCGGGTTTCTTGCGAACTTAATCCACCTAGGATAAGGATTTTCCTCGTACTGGTCTTGTACTGCCCTAGAAACTGTATTGGTGATATCCCCAATACGAGGGATCTCTTTCGCTATGACAACCTCACTGAGAGGCTGCTGAACAAGACGCGACTTCAACTCTGGTATTTTATTGAGTGCATCCGCGGTTTCGCACCAGGGATATTCATGTAATGCGCGATAGGCAGACAGACACAGGAGCTCCATCAATTTCGGTTGGTCGCCCTCAGATATTTTTGCAGCGATGCTGATCTCCAACGCGCTTAGAAGCGACTCTTCCGCCTCGCTTTCACAATAAACATACTCATTAGTGAAGCAGTGTAGGGCTAATGTGGTCTGAAAATTGATAAGCGATTCTGTATTTTGTAAGCGTTCAAGGTTTTCAATAAGAGACCGCCTTATGACTGATAGCGACTGCTCTAGCCTTAGGTCGGGAAGTGGGCTGACCCGCATAAGTTCATGCAACAACGGCACCTCATTCAACACCTCAATCGCATCAAGTGCTTGCTTGAGGTTGCCCGGGATGAGATCGTGGTTAAAAAGATCTGTCATTGATGGGTCTTGGCTCAAAAGACTAAGAATCCCGGGCGCCATGGTTTTAGGTCGCGCAAACTCCTCCTCGCGCAGCAGCTGCGTTAGTAAGTGAGAGAGGCTTCTGTCGAAGTGAGAAAATCTCGCCTTTTCAAGAACTTGCGCCAAATTCGAGTAGGCTAGAGAAGAGGGCTCGTTTCCCGTCGCAGCCTCACGAAATAATTCAAAAGCTTCCTCAAAAAGGCCTTGCTCACTCAGTAGCGTCCCAAGGTTATTCTTCGCAAGCACATACTTGGTGTTGATGCTGAGCGCTTTTTCAAAGCTCGCTTTCGCTGCTTCAAAGCGCTTCATCTTATGTAGAGTTATGCCCAAATTATTATAAGCTTCTGCGTATTCAGAGTTTCGACCTATTGCAAGCCTAAAACTCGCCTCCGCACTGTCCAATTTTCCCAAATCCTGCAACGTGAGGCCTAAATTATTGTGGGCTTTAGCGTAATCGGGGTTAAGAAGTAAAGCCTGCCTATAACTCTCTTCAGACTCGTTCAGTCGGCCGAGTTCTCTATATAAGTTACCAAGATTGTTATGAGTTTCAGCAAGTTTGGGCTCGATGAATAAAGCTCGTCGGAAGCTTGCCTCCGCATTCTCAAATTCACCTAACTCTTTTTGAATTACGCCAAGATTATTATGTGCCGTATGATCTTCAGGCGTTAGCTCAGTGCACCGTAACGTCGGCCCTAGAGATTCAGAGAGTTTCCCCATGCGTTTCAAAATAGCGCCCAGCAATTTGAAGGCGAACGGATGACGCGGAAAGGATTTAACCAACGTATCAGCTAGTTGCCTACCTTCCGCAAGCCGGTTGGCCTGATAGTGACCTATCAGCGTTTTTAATTGCGTCTGAGACGGTTGGGTCAACGATGTTTGCGTCTTCCGTTTTTTTTTCTTATTACTTGCGTCTCGTCGCTTTTTTGAAAGCAATGGGGCTTTAGCAGTATTCCTACTTAGCGGTTCCGGCAGTGTCGGAATTTTTTCCCTGAACGCCAGAATTTTTTCTTCCGACACACCCGCTCCCTCCGCGTCCTCAAGCAGTTTTTTAGCCTCCTCAAATCGCGCCTCCGATATCAGGGCCTCAAGGTAACTCAACCAGAATTGCATGACCTGAGGGTTCGCGCTGAGTGCTGCTTGAAATAAAGGCAACGCAGTTGACCGATCTCCTACTGTCGACTTTAAAACGCCAAGGTTATGATTAGCGTCTGGATGATTAGGGCTCTCCATTAGTATCGCGTTATAAAGCTGTTCCGCCTCTTCGAGCCTTCCCTCTCGATGCGCAGCGATGCCGTGTAGTAGAGCTTTTTCGATCGATAATTTCATTTCAAAAACGTTTCACCTTCTTGCAGGCGCGAGGCCCAGCGGCCTACCCAGAGCCATTTAACAAAGCCACGCATTTGCTGCTGATCCAGCTTAAGGCGGGCCGCGGCTAAACAGTGGAATGTAGAGAACATGAATCTATTCTTTAAGTTTGATCCTCTCTGGCTTCGCCAACTGTATGCCGAAATCAGCCGTGACCAATTTTTGCATTCAACCACAGCGTAACAATAGCCTCTATATCAGCGGTTTTGTTTATGACGTGCTCTGCCGGCACCAATAGCGCCCTACCGCCTGGCGATAAGAGATCGAAACGTGGGATATCCATGCATACACTAGCCATGCACAGACTTATCGCGCGTCAACTGAGTTGGCTAACTGCGCAACATAGAATCTGGTGTTCCAGAGTAACCGAACACTTCGGCCCAAGGGCCTATTGCATCTTGATAACAACGCAACTGACTCTGATAATTCACCCACCTGTACTTTGCGTTCTGGTAAATGGGCTGCACTACCTGAGCATAACTTGGCGTATTAATGCGTCCTCTGGCTAGAGCTGTCTCTCTAAAATTAGCCATTTGGGGCTCCCAGTCGATGTTCAAAAACCTCAGTAAATCCGTCGTCTCAGCCTCAATATTTGAAAGCAAACCCTCGTAAGTTGTCTCGTGGACGTCAAGGGCGTAAACGTCGCGGCATATTCTGAAAGTTTCCATTGCCACACAATACAGATCCATAATCCGATCTAGGTTAACTAAGTTAGCCATAGCATCGTTTATTTTAAAATTCTGCATCCAGCAGCTAAGCGTTGCATCAAAGGGATGCCTGAGAGCAAGAATAAATTTTGCATCGGGGAACAGTTGGTGAATCAGAGGAACGTGAATAATATTCAGTGGCAATTTATCAATAAGCACCGTGGTTGATTTCACCGTGGAAACATTTTTATCTAACACGGCTTTGTAAACACGCCTTGCTTCTCGCACTTGATCAACTGCGAGGATTGTATCTATAAAATTTATCTCCCCATTTTTCTCAAGGTGGGATCGAGCAGACAGGACCATTGGCTTTTCCTCGACCACCTCAATTTTCGAATGAGAACGCAAAATGGTATCTAGCAAAGTTGTTCCTGATCTTGGGAATCCCACTAGGAATACTGGGGTTAACATTTCGTCATCGAAGACGTGACTCGATGGTTTCGCCTTGGAACTACTTTTTAGAGTGGCCAATTGGTTTACAGCGCTCTTAAAATATTTATTTGGGTTGGAACGCTGGTACTCGCCGGTGTTTTTGACTAAAGAATTCATCGTTTGAAAATAGTTGTAGGCAGTTTGATATTTTCCTAAGGCATTGGCGCAGGTAGCTTTCAAGCTCCACAGCTCCGTTTTCAGGTGTCCAGAAATCTCGATGTCGTCAATTTGGTCCAGCTCTGCTGAAGCGTCGGTAAACCGCTGTTTCCTAAAAAACAATCTAGCTTGAAAATACCGCAAGTCGGTGGGGGTCTCCTCGAACCACTCAGATGCTCGTAATAGCCAAGCATCCAGTTCATCAAGCTTGTTCCATCGCTCGAGAGTATCCGCGCCATTAGCCCAGCCCAACGCAAATTGCGGGCTCATTGTTATCGCTTCTTCAAAAGCGGCCATCGCTGCTTCAAAATCCTCGAGATCGCTGAGGACAACGCCTAAATTGTTCAGGGCATCAGGAAATTCGGGCTTAATCTCCAACGATTTTCGATAACTCGCTTCAGCCTCCTGCAATCTGTTAAGTTGCCTCAACACACTTCCATAATTACAGAGCGCTTCGGCGAAATCTGGTTTGATTTTTACCGCTGCTTCAAAATATTTTGCCGCAGATTTCAGATTCCCTTTTTCATTGTAGAGGTTGCCTAAATTTGCACTGGCTTCTGCATAGTTTGAACGCAGATCCAGAGCTTTTTTAAAGGCTATTTCGGCTTCATCAAAATGCCCCAGTAATTTTAATGTGACGCCTAGGCCTAAAAACGCTTCCGGGAAGTCAGCTTTGATTTCTATCGCTCGTTCGAAATTCGCTCTCGACTCTTCGAGTTTTCGCATAAGACTTTGTAAGGTGCCTAATCCAGCAAAAGCAGCCTCATAATCCGGTCTTAATTTCGTAGCCTGTTTGTAACTCGCTTCGGCCTCTTCGTATCTACCAAGATTTTGAAGAACTACGCCTAAATTGAAATGGGCGCTATGAAGGCGATCGTCTTCTCTTATGGCATCGAGATAGGAAGCCTCGGCTAGCGTATTTTTTCCTTGAGCGGCATAACAGGCGCCAAGATTGTAGTGCGCCTCAGCAGCGCGCGGACTTAGCTCAGTGGCTTTTTTTAGGTACATCTCTGCTTCAGCAAGGTCACCGCACTGCTTCAATGCAGAGCCCAAATTCGAGAGGGCCTCGAAATCCTGTTGATCGATTGCTAACACACGCCTGTTAGCCTCTATGGCTTCTGTGTGCCGACCCGCTCTGCCACAGACTGCGCCCAACATTTTCCACGCAAAGGGATGCTCCGGGAATCTTTTGGACAGATTCGTTGCCTGACGTTCCGCCTCCTCCAAGTGGCCGCGTTCATAAGTCGCCATTAACTTCTTGAGGCTTTTTACTGACGGACTATTTTGTGTCGGTTGAGGGCTTTCGTTGGCAGGATCATCCGATGTTGGTGTAGGGCGGTTGTGGTCTTGCCCACCGTCCTGGGAAGCAGTATCCGTCCCTTTCTTTTTTATTTTTTGATTTATGCCGCGTAACCACCTAGTCAAAGTTTCCTCCGGAAAGCCGTTCTCACGAGCTTCGGTGATTGCTTGCATAGCATCATCGACTCGATGTAGCCGAGCTAACACGTCAATGTAGCTTTGCCAGTATTGCTCCACCGTTGATTTCGACCTGATCGCAGCCAAAAACAAAGGCACAGCAGGCTCCGGCTTGTTGACTGAGACCGCCAACACACCTAGATTATGGTTGGCGTCGGAGTGGTGGGGGTCTGTCTCTAAAATGCGGCGGTATAGACGCTCCGCCTCTTGCAGGTCGCCGGCGCGGTGGACCTCTACGGCCTGAATCAACAGCTTATCAATTAGCGGCTGCGTCATATGTTCTTACCCTAAGCCTTCGGTTAATACACAGCGCCGGCTCCATAACACACACGTCACAAGCTAACTTGGCCCTGGTGCTCCAGAGAAATATTATCTTTGTTCGCTTTTTACTCGTTTCGGGTACCCACAAGTAACCCCTGCGGATAAAAATGTCTGCTGTGGCTTCTCATGAAATGTCCTAATTTACGGTTAGCATGCTCGGCTCACATAGCCGTAGAAAAGTTGCGTCACTTGTAAGCGAGCATTCCTATTCTGTTTTAGCAGTCATTGACATCCAAGGGGTGGGCCCCGACCGCCACTCCCAGGTGGCCAGCAGCTGATCAAGGTGCGAGAGCCTAGCAAACCAAGACGGTGCATTAGTCAAGTCTCTCCCGCCGTTGTCTTCTATAAGTTCAATGTTATGCGTGTCACTGAACCGCTTTATCAGCGTCTCAGTCACCCCCTCTTTCAGGCATTCATGGGATTCCACAATAAGATCCATAGCCTTTAGGGCCGGCGCATTGGATGGATCCAAAAGTTCTACTTCTGCGCCTTCAATATCGCATAAAACCAATACTGAACCATCAGTATGATGCTGGAAGTCTTCCTTTTTAAACTCTCCCCCAACTATCACCCTATCGCTGACGCCATTTCGTGAGGCTAGCTCGTTACAAGCCGCCTGCGCGTTCAGATCTATGTCATATGCGAGAGAGACAACCCCTGGTGCGGCAACCGCCAACCCCACGGCATAGTAGCCCTCAGCACTTCCTATATTTATTATCTTGTCATAGTTCCCAGCCAGCACACCCATTAATTTCTCATGCAGCGGTTGTTCATAACAACCCAAGAGCTTCGCTACGTGGCATCCCTCCGCCGACCTCTCTAAAAAATCAAGTCCTTTTACAGGACCATCAAGCACTTTAGTTCCGTTATTTTTGAGAATGGTGTTCTTAATAAGTTCACTCCTCCACTTCGCTAACAGCCGCAAGGAATTATTAAGTTTCTGATTGCTGTCGACCTCATTTTTATTGAGATCCGCTATCAAACGCGCTGTTACCATCGAAGTGAACTCGCTCACCCAATTAACCCCTTTGGCAGATGGTATTGATAAACATGTGTCAAAAGACGTTCACCCAGGCTTCAGCATCAAGGTTCTACGCCCCCAGAATGGTGTCCTCTCAATAGCTTAAAGGCAGCATAAAAAAAGCCCCAGCAAGCTGGGGCTTTGATTTTCTTGCAACCGCCCTGCATACCCGCAGGCGGAAATCAACTAGATAAAGTCGAAATTCGCACTGACTAATGTTCCAGCGACGCTCGCGTTAACGCCGACTATCTCGGCGATCACCGTAAGCGCACCAGTCAAGGGGTTAGCTGCAGTACTACCTATGTTGTAGGCACCCACATACGAGTTACTACCGTCGGACCACACAACTATTAGGTCGTCGTCTGCAGCGTCGTTAGCCTTCGTGAGGGTAAGCTCACGCCCACCGTTGTTTTCGATCGCAGCTTCAGCCAGCGCTGTGCTGGCGTAGATAGCCCCTGACAGGACGACGATGTTCTCATCCGCCGCTACCGTATCAGCGGCAGTGACCTCAACAATCTTAACGGTTGAACCAGCTGTAGCGTCGTTACCATCACCTTCAACTATCGCACCAACGTCGCTGATATCGATGTCGATTTGGTCTCCACTCGAGCCAGCCTCAAAGTTGTTAATGACTGTTACAGACGCCGCGCCGATAGCCACAGTGTCACTACCTTGCTCCGAAGCCAACGTCACCGTAGCTGCAGTCACATCGGACGTATTAACGACGTTCGTGCCGTAAGCAGCTGATAGATCAATAGTAGCCGACACGGCGGTAAGCTCTTCGCCGTTCGTGGCGGACCCAAGGTTAATATCGCCGGAGCCAGATCCAGTGATAGTCAACACACCATAAGTGTTGTCGATCTTTCCAGTGGACACAGTCGACCCATCCGCCGAACTGACCGTAATTACCGAGGTCAGGTCTGTTGTGCTGTCGGTCGCGTTATCGAGCTCCATGCCACCGATTGTGATAGTCGCACTATTGGTTGCCGTAGCATTGATCGTAGCAAGTACATCGCCTTGAGTGGTAGCACCAAGTGCGCCCATCACGATGTTACCGCCAGCGGCTGTCAAATCGAGCGACGTGACGGCGCCTATGCCTACTACCGCAGCAGTGTTCGCTGTTGCACCAGAAGTGGTGGTAGTCATGGCCACGGTTGTAAGCGCACCCGTGCCAGTAACTGCACCAGCATCCACCGCCGTACTGGTGGCATTAATGTTCAGCGTCGTAGTGTCAACAGCATCTAACACCAGAGACGTATGATCGCTTGCTGCCCCACCTGAGGCGAGATTGACAGTCGCCGCATCGGTAACCGTAGTGCTGGTAGCTGCAGTTCCTTCAAGCGAAATCGTAACCGTAGAACTCGCGACCGTGTCGATAACATTGGTATCAGAGTTCGCATTGCCATCCTGGTTGAGAGCAATGGTCACGCCCGTGGGGATTGCAACCATGGTCGTAGTAGTGGTGTTGTTGGTTGAGTTGACATTAATGGTCGTAAGACCGGACATGTTACCCAGAGATAAAGCACCACCAGTTGCCTGATCGAAAGTTGCAGTTAAAGTCTCGATAGACGTAGTAGTCGGCGCAGTAGTCGTTGAGCCAACCGTATAACTTAGGGTATCGGTACCGTCCTCACCATTCAGGGTATCTGCCGAGGTCATGTTAGAAGCCGTAGTCACCACGAACGTGTCGTTACCCGCACCGCCCATAAGAGTGTCAGTTCCAGCGCCCTCTATCCGCAAGGAGTCGTTTCCGGCACCACCTCGCAAAGTATCGTTCCCGGCGTTGTCAATCAGAATGTCATCGCCTGCTCCGCCAGTAAGTGTATCAGCCCCGGAGCCACCCTCGAGAGTATCGTTACCGGCACCACCAGTCATGGTGTTAGTGCCCGTCAGGTTCGTTGCGTTAACGGATAGAGCTCCGGACGCGCTAGAGCCCGTGACAGTCAATGGGCTCGCACCTGCCGTGAAAGCAGTTACTGTGACGGCACCACTACCCGAGGCAGTAAGAGAAATGCTGGAAGCAGAGGTAGCACCGGCATCCAGCAAGTCGAAGGTTAAGGCAGAGCTGTTTGTCGCGGTAACAGTGATATCGCCGCTGGACTGAAGCTCATCCATTGTTCCGCCAGCAGACGTCGTCAACGTAATACCTGCTGCATCAAAGATGTCAGAACCACCGTTTGCATCTAGGGTGCCAGCACCAGTAACAGTCATGTCAATCGTGCCAAAGGTATTAGTCACAGCACCGAAGTCGACTGTGGATGTGGAATCTGTACTCGCAGTGATCACCATGGCATTGTCGCTAGCGGAGTCTGTCGAGTCAGCCGTGATTGCACCTACTGACGCAGTGGCGCCGTTGGAAGCGTTCATGGTGATAGCTGCCAAACCTTCTGCGGACCCAGACCCGCCAATCGCACCAAGTGTGACGTTGGCATAAACCGCATTTAATGTGAGTGACGTCAACGAGTCCGCGTCCACAATTGTGCCGGTCGTTATAGTGGCGCCGCTCGCGGCACTGGTCGCCGAAATTGACTGCAGCTGATCTGTGCCGGTAATAACGTCCGTAGTAAGGACAGCAGATGCAACGCTAGAGCCTGTTATGTTAAGGGCTGTAGTATCTGCATTGTCCAGAACCACTGCGTCAAGGTCGTAGGTTCCGGACGCGGCCGCAGAGGTCGTGATGTTAACAGTCACGGCATCGCTGACAGTAAAGGAGGACGACGCGTTTGCGTTTGCCTTTGCGTCCAGGGTCAGTGTTCCACCGGCGACCGTATCTGCAGTAACCGCTACCGCAGAAGTCTCTTCGTTGTCTATGGTAGCCCCTGAAGCCAGGCTGGTTAAACTGAACGCGGCATCGTTACCACCATCTTGAATCTCAACATTCGTGACGCTTGATGAATTAGAGAAATCAATAGTGGTGATACCGTTATTCGCGGTTAAGTCTACACTCTCAACACTCGTCAAAGTGAATGCTGTTGCCAAATCAGTTGAGATAGTTAGCGCGAGCGTATCTGTACCATCACCACCATCCACAGTGTCGTTGGTATTTAGATCACCGTCCGTAGAAAACGTAAGCGTGTCGTCCCCTGCGCCCGCATCGACGGTATCGTTGCCTGACCCCGGAGTAATACCGTCGTTACCGTCACCACCGTTAATTGTACTTGCGCCCGTGGTGTCTGTGATAGTGTCACCACCGGCCCCACCATTGAAGGTATTGACGCCGCCATTACTGCTCAACGT
>MDSV01241021.1_pt1 | contig 13035 bp, 11 predicted proteins | sample 810851 | NCBI WGS metagenome assembly MDSV01 (sample SAMN05326640, study PRJNA326480) | marine metagenome | isolation source: seawater | place: Atlantic Ocean: North East | collected 2012 | reverse complement strand
CAAAATTCATCGAATTCTTTTGAATTCATTGCTAAAAAAGTATCAGCCCAAAAATAATTATATTCAACTTTTAATTTATCTCTAAAATATATTAATTCTTTTTCAACTAGATCCATTCTTTTTTTTCTAAAAAACCCCCCCCCTCCTTTATCATTGTAAAGCTGTATTTGGTCTGGTGAATTACAAAACTTACATGTGTACGGACATCCTCTAATAGTTTCAACTGGTAGCATTCTGTATACAGTTCCTCCCATAGGCCTATACAGCCTACTGTCCTCAAATTGTGTTACATCTATTATTGGGTTTTCATTAATATCTACTGGTTTAGATATAGGATTCTTTTTGATAATTTTTCCATCTTTCTTAATCCAACAGTTTGTCAGATCTGAATAATCTTCTTTATTTTCTAATTTTTTACATAGATCGACCAAAGCATTTTCACCCTCCCCAACACATACGATATCTACTAGATCTTCTTTAATTACTATTTCAGGTGCAAATGTTGCAAATACTCCACCACAAATAACTGGTGTTTTAAATTTATCTTTATAAAATTTTATTTCTTTTAATATTTCAACTCCTAATTCCCACATATCTTCTGTACATGATAACGCCAAAAGATCAGGCTTGAATTTATCAATTTGTTTTTTTACATCATCTTTCCAATTAGTATCTTTTAATCTTATGTTTCTTTTTTTCATATCATATGGAACAACTTGTAACTTATCCATTTTACTACCATCTGAGTCTAAGCCATCATCTTGCGCGTGATAGGTTGTGTCGAAAATTTCAACTTCGTGACCTTCTTTTTTAAGAATGGAGGAAAATAATGCTATAGCTGGTGGAAGCATATTCATTCCGAAACTATTAGGATAAATAAATAAAATTTTAACGCCCATATATTAACTTTTAAGCCCTACTTGATTAAACCATATTCTACATTATATTTCTTTAATCTTTATAAACATTTTCAAATAAATTTGATACAATATTTTCACAATTAAAACATTATTTAATATTAATCAGAACATAATTATGTCAAAAAACATACTCATAACTGGTGCAAGTTCAGATATAGGTATTGAGGTTATTAATAAATTTTTAGAAAATAATTTTAAAATTACTGCTCATATTAATCGAAATAAGAATATAAAAAAAAAATTTAAAAATAATGATAATATACAATTTATTACCTATGATTTTTCAAAAATTAATAAAACAGAAAATTTTATAAATAAAAATAAAAAACTTCTAAAAAAATTTGATATTTATGTAAATTTAATAGGTCTTAATAAACCCATGAATTTTTATAAAATAAATTCAAAACATTTATATGAACATATTAATTCCAACTATATTAGTAGTCTTTTTATAGCTAGAGAAATTCTTTTATCGACTGTAAAAAAAAAATGGGGAAGAATTTTATTTACCTCAAGCATAGGTACTAAGTTTGGAGGTGGAGAAAAAACTTTTTCTTATTCATTATCTAAATATTTAAATGAATTTATTCCCAGACATTTTATAAATGCAGCAAAATATAATGTACTATCAAATTGTTTAAGAATTGGTGTCACAGACACAAAAATTCATAAAAATGTCAGGAATAAAAATATGTTAAAAAGAGCTCAATTGATACCTACCAAAACAATTTCAAAACCTATTGATATTGCTGAATATATATATTTTTTATGCAGTAATAAAAATAAGCAGATTACAAATAAAGTTTTAGATATATCTGGTGGAGAATAGGTAATTAGGATGATTATATAATTTAAGATTAATTAAGTAAGATGAAGCTTTTAGATATATTAGAAAAAAAAGAAAAATTTAAATTAGGAATAATTTTTTTTTTAATGATACTGTCAAGTGGTTTTGAAATATTGTCAATTGGTGCAATTATTCCTTTAATACAATCTTTAGTAAATATTGATGAAAATCAAATATTTGTTTTTGAGCATGTGTCTTATTTAGCTAAATATTTTTCTACAAGCTCAGAAACAGCAATAACAATTTTAGTTTTGATTTTTTTCGTTTCTAGAAATTTTTTTTTAGTTTTTTTAATTTGGTTTAAAGGTAAGTTTACAACAGATTTAAAAGCTAAATGGCAAGAAAAAACATTTAAACTTTATTTGCATCAAGATTATAGTTTTCATTTAAAGAATAATTCTTCATTTTTGATTAGAAATGTTTCTCAAGAAATAGCAGCATTAGTAAATTCATACTTAGGGCCTCTTCTTGAGTTCTTTTTAAATATTTTTGTTTTATTAATTATTACAATTTTTCTGTTTAGTATTTATCCAGCTAATACGTTTTTTATTATTATTTTTTTTGGATTTTTTGCAATTTTAATAAATCTTATATTAAAAAGAAGACTTTCGATGATTGGTGAGATTAGACAAAAAACTAATCTTAAAATGCTTCAGTATATGCAGGAAGGTTTTGAAAATATTGTAAATGTAAAAATGCTAAATGCTGAAAAATTTTTTTTAAATTTATTTAATCCACATAATTATCTTATGGCAAAATATGGAGTAAAAAGAGTAGTTTATGGCTCATTACCGAAACTACTTTTTGAAATATTATTTATTTCACTAATTGTCAGCTCTATTTTGTATGTATCTTTAAATGATAAGTCTCTAGCTGACTTATTTTCAAAGCTTTTAATTTTTTCAATTGCAGCACTGAGAATTATACCTGCACTAAATGCTATTTCTATTAATTATCAGAAAATACGATTTGGTAAACCTGCCTTAAATCTTATTCATAAAGAATTTAAAGACTTGAAATTTGAACATTCGTCAAATGATAAAATAAAAGTTAATTATGATGGAGATATTGAAATTAAAAATGTTACTTTTAAGCATCATAATTCAGATCATAAAATTTTTGAAAATTTAAGTTTTAAAATCTTTAAAAATAAAGTTAACGGTATAGTGGGTAGCAATGGATCAGGTAAAACAACAATTGTTAATATAATATGTGGATTATTAAAACCCGAGAACGGTTCGATTGAAATAAATAATGAGAATATTAATAAAAATTTGTATAGCTGGCAGAAAAGGATAGGTTTTATACCACAAAATATTTTTATGATAGACGATACAATTGAGTCAAATATTGCACTTGGTATAGACAAAAAAGATATCAATCAAAATAAAATTGAGGAAATAATGAATCAAACAGAATTAAACAAGGAATTTGACAGATTATACAAGGTAGGAGAGCGTGGGAATTTATTGTCTGGTGGTCAAAAGCAAAAAATTGCTTTATCAAGAGCTCTTTATAAAGATTCTAAAATACTTATTTTTGATGAACCCACTAGTGCTTTGGATAATGAGTCTGAGATGAAATTTATAAATAAGTTTATTAAAGACACAAATAAAACAATAATTCTTATTTCTCACAAAGAGGAACCAATAAGATATTGTGATTTAATTTTAGAAATAAAAAACGGTAAAATCTTAAAAAAAACAATATAAAGTAATCATGAAAGTAGACAAAAAAATATCCTCAAAACGAAGTAATTGGAAGTTTGATAAAAATGTAGTTGAAAATTTTGATAGTCATATTAATCAATCAGTACCGTTTTATAAAATCTCACATGACTTAACAATTAAGTTATCTGATTTTTTTTTAAAAGAAAAAAGCACCTGTTATGATTTAGGCTGTTCAACTGGAAATTTGCTTAAAACTATTGAAAAAAAACATTCTCAAAAAAAAATAAATTTCTATGGTCTAGATCAATCAAAACATATGATAAAAGTTGCGAAAAAAGGAAAACATAATATTAATTTTTCAAATAAAAATTTAGAAAAGATTGAATTTAAAAAATCTGATATGATTGTCAGCCTATATACAATTCAATTTTTGCAACCGAAATTTAGGCAGCAGTTATTCAAAAAAATTTATAATTCTTTAAATTGGGGGGGAGCATTTATTTATTTTGAAAAAATAAGAGGTAATGATGCTAGGTTTCAAGATATATTAAATTTTTTATATTTTGATTTTAAACAGGAAAGTGGGCTTTCACCAGTAAACATACTTAATAAAGAAATATCTTTGAGAAGTGTTTTAGAGCCTTATACAATCAATGCAAACCTTGACTTTTTAAGAAGAGCAGGATTTAAAGATATAATGCCAATTGCTCAATATTTATGTTTTAAAGGTTTTTTAGCAATTAAATAAAATGAAAAAAACTTATTTTATAACAGGTGGAACAGGGTCTTTTGCAAAAAGATTTATTCAATATTTGCTCGAAAAGAAAATGGCTAAGAAAATAATTATTTTTAGTAGAGATGAATATAAGCAGTTTGTGATGAAAGAAGATGATCTAATTAAGAAAAATATTTCAATAATAAGATTTTTAATAGGCGATATAAGAGATAAGGATAGATTAAATTTTGCAGTCCAAGATAATATAGATGTAGTGATACATGCAGCGGCTATGAAACAAGTGCCAGCAACTGAGTACAATCCTTTCGAGGCAATAAAGACAAATATAATTGGCGCTCAAAATTTAATAGAAGTTTGTATAAAAAATAACATAAAAAAAGTCCTGGCTTTAAGCACTGATAAAGCAGCAGCCCCTATTAATCTTTATGGAGCAACAAAACTAACTTCAGATAAATTATTTACAAATGCAAATTATTTTAAAGGTAAAAAAAGATGTGAATTTTCTGTTGTAAGATATGGAAATGTTATGGGAAGTAGAGGCTCTGTAATACCATTATTTCTTAATCAAAAAAAAGAAAAAAAAATATTCACAATCACAGATAAAAATATGACTAGATTTAATATAACATTAAAAGAGTCAGTTGAATTTGTAATAAATAGTCTAAATAAAATGAAAGGAGGAGAAATTTTTGTTCCTAAAATCCCTTCATATAAAATTTTAGACTTATTAAAATCTATAGACCCTAAACCAAAATTTAAAATAGTAGGTATCAGACCTGGTGAAAAAATTCATGAGGAGCTGATTACAGAAAGTGACTCTTTAAATACTTTAGAATTGAAAAATTATTATATAATCTTACCTTCTTATAAAAAGAATATTAAAAAAAATAATAAACCATTTTCATATAATAGTAGAAATAACAAAGATTTCTTATCAATAAAATCATTACAAAAATTAATACAAAAAAATTTAAAAGATTTTTCAGTATAAATATTATGATAAGTTATGGTAAACAGAGTATTAGTCATAAAGATATTAAGAGCGTAACTAAAGTTCTCAAAGGTAACTTTTTAACTCAAGGTCCTTCAGTAAATAATTTTGAAAAAAGTTTGCAAAAATATTTTAAATGCAATAATGCTATTGCAGTATCAAGTGGCACAGCAGCCTTAAATTTAATTGCTAAGTTCTTAAAGTGGAAAAAAGATGATTTAATTGTTGTTTCTCCAATAACATTCTTGTCTTCTGCAAATTGTATTTTAGAAAGTAAAGCCAAACCTTACTTTATAGATATAAATATGAATGATTATTCTATTGATTTAGATATTTTAGAAAAAAAATTAAAGAAATTTAAAAAAAAAATAAAGGCAATCATTGTCACAGACTATGCAGGTCATCCTGCAGATTGGCAGAGATTATATAAATTAAAAAAAAAATATAATTTGATACTCATAAATGACAATTGTCATTCAATGGGTTCAACAATAAATAAAAATCAAGGATATGCATGTAAGTTTGCAGATTTTGTGTCCTTAAGTTTTCATCCAGTTAAAAATTTTACTACTGGCGAGGGTGGAGCAATATTGACCAACAATAATAAAATATCAAATATGTTAAAGTCGTTAAGATCTCATGGAGTTACTAGAAGTCCTGCATTATCAAAAAAATTTGGACCATGGTATTATGAAATGAGAGAGCTTGGTAATAATTATAGATTATCAGATATTCACGCTGCATTAGGGATATCACAAATAAAGCGATTAAATTTATTTGTTAAAAGAAGAAAAGTTATAGCAAGTTTTTATAATAAATTATTCTGTGATAGATCCAAATTTACCACCCCTACCATAAGAAAAAATAATGGACATTCTTTTCATCTTTATCCATTATTACTAAATTTAAATAAAATAAAAAAAAGTAAGAAAGAAATTTTTAAAGAGTTTTTAAAAAATAATATCAGACTTCAAGTTCATTATATTCCAGTAAACGCACAACCCTTTTATAAAAAATTAATTCCCTTGAACAAAAAAAAATACAAGAACTCTTTTAATTTTTATGAAAGGCAAATTTCAATGCCAATTTATTTTGATCTAACAGATACTCAATTAAAATATATTAAAAAAGTATGTAAAAAAGTTTTTAATATTTAATGGAAAATTTTTTTGATTTAATTTTTAATAATAATTGTGATATTGATGGAGGTTTAAGAAGAAAAAAAATATTTAAAAAGTCATCAAAAAATAAGCCGCTCATCTCGATAATTACTGTCGTTTATAATAATGAAACATATTTGCAAGAATGCTTTGACAGTGTCCATAATCAGAATTTTCAAAACTTTGAACATATTGTTATTGACGGAGGTTCAACTGACGAGACATTAAATATAGTAAAAGAAAACACCGATAAAATAGACTACTGGTGTTCAAAGAAAGATAGAGGAATTTATGATGCATTTAATATTGGAATGACACTTGCTAGAGGTGATATTATATGTTTTGTAAATTCTGATGATAAGTTTTATAGCGAAAAAACTTTAGATTATGTAATTGAAGCTTTTAAAAATAACAAAATTGATTTCTTATTTGGACCGGTAAAAAAACATTGGGCTGTATTGAGTGGTTATAAGCCATGGAAAATTCATTTTAGTTGGGGATTTTATACAAGTCATTCGACTGGTTTTTTTATAAAAAGAGAATCTGCAAAAAAGGTTGGCTTTTATAATCTAAAATATAAATATTCATCAGATTATGATTATTTTTATAGAATGATAGTTAAACACAAACTTAAAGGAGTCGGTATAAATAAGAATAATATATTTGGTATATTTAGGAGAGGTGGATACTCAAGTACAATAAGATTTATAGATCATTTTAAGGAAGAAATTCAAATCCGAATTGATAATAAACAAAATAAACTTTTGATTCTTATAATAATTATTTATAAATCTTTAAAAAATATTAGTAGAATCTTAAAAGATTTAAAATGAAAATATTAATTACAGGAACTGCAGGATTTATAGGATTTAATTTAGCTAATTATTTCTTAGAAAAAGGTATTACAGTTTATGGAATAGATAATTTTGACAGATATTATTCTATCAAAGTAAAAAAAGAACGAATTAAAATACTAAACAAAAAAAAAAATTTTTTTTTTAAAAAAATAGATATCTCAAAATTTGCAATTTTAAATAAATATATAAAAAAAAAACCAATTGATATAATTATTCATTTAGCAGCTCAAGCTGGAGTAAGATATTCGTTAGTAAATCCTAATAAATATTTAGATACAAATTTAAGTGGATTTACAAATTTAATAAAAGCTATAGAAAAAAAAAATATAAAAAAATTTTTATATGCATCATCTAGTTCGGTATATGGTGACAGTAAAAAATTTCCTTTAAAGGAAAATGATAAATTACAACCAAAAAATATTTATGGTTTGTCAAAAAAAATTAATGAAGAATTAGCTTTACAATATAGCAAAATTTATAAAACCAGGTTTATAGGTCTAAGATTTTTTACAATTTACGGTGAGTGGGGAAGGCCAGATATGTTTATAATGAAATTATTTAAGTCATCTGTCCTTAAAAAAAGCTTTTATTTGAATAATTATGGCAATCATAAAAGAGATTTTACATACATTGGCGATGTAGTAAAAATAATAGAAATATTAATTAAAAAAAAAACTGATAATCACAGAATTTTCAATATTTGTTCAAACAAACCTATAAACATTTATAATATTGTTAAAAAGTTTCGTAAAAATAATTATCTAAATTTAAAATTAATTCAGTTAAATAAAGCAGATGTTCTTAAGACACATGGAGATAATTCTGAAATTAAGAAATTTACTAAATTTAATAAATTTTCAAAGTTTAATAAAAGATTTTTGCAAGTTTTAGAATGGTATAAAAAAAATAAAGTTGAAAAATTATAACAAAAGAAATTATATTGAAAAAAAAATTAATTTTTGGAGCATCTGGATTAGTTGGAAATTCTTTACATGATTACATCGGAAAAAATAAAAACTACATTTTTTTTTCTAATAAAGACGCTAATTTTATTAAGATTGATTTAAACAAAAAAATTCCTCAGAAATATTTAGAAAAAAAAAAAATAGACATTTTCTTTTTTTCTTCGCCGTATTTTATCAATAAAAATCAGAAAATGTCTGTAATTAAAAAAGAATACGAATGGTTAAAAAAAGTAATTAATTCATTCAATATTAATAAATTTATATATTTATCTTCGCCAAGTATTTTCTATAAAAAGAGCTCAATTGGAAAAATCAAAAAATCATGTGAAAAACTTATTCTCAAAAGTAACATAAAATACTATCAAATCTGGCGTCCATATAATTTAGTTGGCAAAAATAAGTATTTATCTGATCATTTTCACAATACTGCATTAAAAGAAATTTTTTTTAAAAAAAAAACTTCTTATAAATTTTATGGAAGTTTAGGCGACATTAGAGGCTATAGTGATGTCGATGAATTTATTAGAGTTTTACATCGACATTATAAAAAAAATAAAAGTTTTATCATGAATTACGGAAATAAGGATGAAATTACAACCTCAGAAGTTATTAAACTATATATTAATATTTTGAAAAAAAAGGAAAACAGAATATTTTATCCTATTTTTAAAAATAAAAAAAGCAACAGAAGTATTGTTAAAAAAACAAGAAATTCGATTTTTAGCAAAAAATCTTCTAAGAAAGTATTAAATAAATATTTAAAAATAATATTAAATGAAAAAAAAATGTAAAGTTTGTAATAAAAATTTTTTAGATAAATTAAATTTAGGTAACCATCCATGTGCCGACACATTTTTAAAAAATAAAAATCATGCAATTAAATTAAAAAGGTATCCATTAGTTGTAGGGTATTGTGAATGTTCACATCTCACATCTCTACATAAAGTACCAGAGAAAGAAAGATATGAAAAATATGAATATTCTTATACATCAGATAACTCTCCAGTTTCTAGACTTCATTTTAAAAAAATAGCTAAAAGAATTATTAAATATTTTCATATCAAGCCAAATTCCTTTGTAGTCGAGGCAGGTAGCAACGATGGGACATTTTTAAAAGAAATAAAAAATTTTTCAAAATCTAAAGTTTTAGGTGTAGATCCCTCTAAAAATATATCCAATATCGCAAGTAAAAAAAAATTAGATACTTTTTTAGGATACTTCAATTTTGATAATTCAAAATTAATTAGAAATAAATATGGGAAAGCTGACATTATTTATGGAGCAAATGTATTTAATCACGTAGATAACAATTTAGACTTTCTAGAAGGAGCAAACCATTTACTAAGTGATAATGGTGTTTTAGTTTTAGAAGTTCCAGATTTAAATTCATTAATTTCAAAAGTTGGATTTGATACCATTTATCACGAGCATAGGCATTACTACTCAGAAAAATCTTTAAATAAAATACTGAAGCAAAAAAAATTTTATATTTTTAAAATTGAAAAAATAAGTTATATGGCTGGTTCAATTCGAGTATTTGCTAAAAAAAATAAAATTAAATTTCAAAAAAATTTTACATCTGTAAGTTTATCAGATTTTAAAGTTTTTAAGAAAAAAATAAAATATGTATCCCAAGAAATAGTTAGCTTTGTTAAAGATAAAAATCTAAATAAAATAAAAGTATTTGGTTTAGGAGCAGCCACGAAAGGCAATACTCTATTAAATTATTGTAAATTTACAGAAAAAAATATTAGTTATATTCTTGATAAATCGAAATTGAAAATAAATAAACATACCCCGGGTTCTGGAATAAAAATTGTAGATGAAAATAAATTTAAAAATATTGAATCAATCTTAATATTACCTTGGAATATTACAAAACATTTAAAAAAAAAAATTATGAAAAATAAAAAATTACCTTATATATCGATTCAAAAGATCGTGAATAAAATATGAAAAAACGTGCTTCATTTTCGAAAGATAAAAACTTTGGTCTAGGTCTTAGTTTAATTTTTTTTATAGTTTATATTTTTTCGATACAATTTGTTAACTTAGTAATTAATAAATATTTGACTATATTTTTAATTTTAATTTTAGTTTCTTTTCTAAAACCAAATTTATTACATTTATTAAATTTTGCTGTTTTTAAAATTGGTCTGTTATTTATGAAAATGTTAAGTTCTTTGAATATATTAATAATTTATTTTGTCATAATAGGACTTGTAGGATTAGTTATGAAATTATTTAATTATGATCCCTTATATTTAAATAAAAAAAAAATAAAAAAATCGCATAGTTTTTGGAAAGATAGAAATCAAAAATATGACAGTTTAGAGTCAATGAAAAATCAATATTAATGATTATTCTTGGTATATCCTCATATTTTCACGATAGCGCAATGTGCTTGTTGAAAGATGGTGAAATTTTGTTTTCCCTACACGAGGAAAGACTTACAAGAATAAAACATGATAAAGATTTTCCAAGAAAAGCAATTGAGTCTGGAATTAAAAAATATAACTTAAAACTTGAGGATTTAGATCATATTGTATTTTTTGACAAACCTTTTTTAAAATTTGAGAGATTATTAGAAACATATACCTATTATTCACCTTTCGAGGGCTTTAAGTCATTTAAAAAATCTATACCCCTTTGGATTAAAGAAAAGTTATTTCAAAGAGATCTTATAATTAATGAATTGAAAAGTATCTTTAATGAAAAAAATAAAAATAATATAGAAAAAAAATTAGTTTTTTCAGAGCATCATATCAGTCATGCCGCAAGTGCATTCTACCCATCCAACTTTGAAGAAAGTGCAATTATTACAATGGATGGTGTTGGTGAATGGTCCACTACTACATTTGGAGTTGGAAAAAAAAATAAAATAGAAATTTTAAAAGAAATTAAATACCCTCATTCATTGGGATTACTATATTCAGCATTTACATATTTTTTAGGTTTTGAGGTAAATTCTGGTGAATATAAAGTTATGGGACTAGCCCCCTTTGGCGAACCAAAATACTTTAACTTGATTATTGATAAATTACTTGAAGTAAAAGAGGATGGCTCTTTTATTTTAAATCAAGAATATTTTAACTATTCTGTTGGATTAACAATGACAAATAGTAAGTTTGATGATTTGTTTAAAATTAAAAGGAGAAATCCTTCAGAAGATTTAAGTCAAATCCACATGGATATAGCCGCTTCAATTCAAAAAACTATTGAGTTTATCATTATCAAAATTTGTAAGTATGTTAAGAAGACAACTAAAATGAACAATTTATGTTTATCTGGGGGAGTGGCTTTAAATTGTGTTGCAAATTATAAAATTGGGCAAGAAAAAATTTTTAATAATATATGGGTTCAACCTGCATCTGGTGATGCAGGCTCCTCTATAGGAGCTGCCATGTATTTGTTCTACCACATATTAAACAATACAAGAAAAATCGATAATTTTGATAAAATGAAAGGTTGTTATTTAGGAAATGATTATTCTCAAGAAGAAATAAAAAAAGATTTAGATAAATTTGACATAAATTATAATTATTTAGACGAAAACGAATTATTAAGAAGTGTATCAGAAAAGTTATCTAATGGTAAAATAATTGGCTGGTTTCAGGGAAGATCTGAGTTTGGTCCAAGAGCCTTAGGCTCAAGATCAATATTAGCTGATCCCCGGCCTATTGATATGCTAAAAAAATTAAATTTAAAGATTAAATATAGAGAATCTTTTAGACCATTTGCACCCTCTATTTTATCTGAATTTCAAAAAGAGTGGTTTGATTCTTTTAATTTAAATCAGTATATGTCATTTGTTTCTAAAACTAGAGACTTTGAAATTGATAAGAATGAAAAATTTAATGGTTTAAAAAGCTTAGATCATATTAAAAGTAAAATTAAAGCTGTCACTCATCTAGATGGAACATCAAGAGTTCAAACTGTATTTAAGAAACTAAATCCAAAATTTTATGGTTTAATTGAAAATTTTTATAAAATAACTGGCATACCTTTAATAATAAATACCAGTTTTAATGTGAGAGGTGAGCCAATAGTTGAAACACCAAAGGATGCAATAAAATGTTTTTTGGGTACTGAAATGGATTATTTGATAATAGATAATTTTATTATTTGTAAAACAGATCAAAATAAAAACTTGATAACAACAGAATATTCGTTAAATTTTATCCCAGACTAATGAAAACTTTCTTGAGCCTAGTATTATATTTCATAAAGGCTAAAAAGTATTATCTGATACCTATTGTAATATTTTTGGGTATACTTGGTTTTATGATTATTATAAGTAGTGGTTCCACATTGGCACCATTTATTTATGCTATTTTTTAAGTTTTTTTACCAATAAAAATAAATAATCCACCCTCATCATTTTCAATAAGATCTTTAACTTGAAGATTAAATTGATCTATTTTATCCCCAATGTTTTCAACTTCTTGAAAAATTTTTTTGTGATTATTATAACTTGGAATTGAATTAATAAATTTAATATTATTTTTATTAAACCATGAGTGAACATCTGAAAAACTATATCTTTTTTCAAGCGGATGAAAATACTGATCCATTTTCCAAGCTTCAGCTGCTAAACCATTTTTATTTTTGTAAACTTTATCAAAAACTGAGATTGCTTTATCACCAAATATTTTTGCTAAATATTTTATTGCTGAATTTTTTAATCTAGAAATTTTATTATATAAACCTAATATAATTATTCCATCTTCCTTCAGGAGTTTTATTAAATTCTGGAATGCAAGATATGGATCTTTGGTATGATGCAAAACACCATTTGTAATAATTATATCAAATATTTTTTCTTTAAAGCAATGATTAAAAATATCAGTTTCGACAAAATTAATTCCATTTATATTATTTTTTTTTTT
>MDSV01147652.1_pt1 | contig 13035 bp, 12 predicted proteins | sample 810851 | NCBI WGS metagenome assembly MDSV01 (sample SAMN05326640, study PRJNA326480) | marine metagenome | isolation source: seawater | place: Atlantic Ocean: North East | collected 2012 | reverse complement strand
TGGATATATACAAGCATTATTAGAAAATTTAAAAGTAAAATATACTCACTCAGGTGTCAATTCATCTTCAATTGCAATGGATAAAGAAATTTCAAAAAAGATATTTATTAAAAATAATATTTGGTTTAAACGATTTTATAACTCCAAGCATTCTATTATCGGGTTCTGTTATTTTTACATTATATCTATTTTTATAAAGTTCTTTTGCTACTTGTTTTCCTGTATCAAGACTTATAATTCTCTCTTTAGATATACCACCTGAAATTACTAATATTTTTTTTTTCAAACTACTCCAAAATTTTAATTTCTTTTTCTAAACTTATTCCAGTCTTTTCTAAAACATTTTTAGCAACAAAATCTATTAATTTTTTCATATCTTTAAATTTTGCCTCACCTTTATTTACAAAAAAATTACAGTGTTTTTCTGAAATACATGCATCTCCAAAACTTTTATCTAAAGGTACGGACTCTTTTATAAGTTCCCAGACCTTTCTTTGAGTTTGTGATACAGGATTTTTAAAAGTGCTACCGCTAGTTTTAATTTTTGTAGGCTGATTCTTTTCTTTTTCTAATTTGAATTTATTTATTTGATCTATTATTTTTGCATTATTACTTTTAGTACCCTTAAAAGAAGCACTCAAAAATATTAAATCTTCTGATAAATTATTTTTTCTGTACTCAAATTTGATGTCTTTAGATGGAATGGTAATTACATTCCCTGATTTATCAACTGCTTGAATTGATAATAGAATATCACTAAAATCTCTTCCAAAACATCCAGCATTCATTTTTATTCCACCTCCAACACTGCCAGGAATACATGATAAAAATTCGAAACCACTTAAATCATTATTTGCAGCAAAATCTGATAATGATTTATCTAACATTGCAGTTCCTGCAATTATAATATCCTCTCCAAGAAGAGAAATATTGTTAAAATTTTTACTAAGCTTAATTACAACTCCATCAAATAAATTATCATTTATTAAAGTATTTGAGCCGGCTCCAAGAATAAATATTTTTTCTTGATTATTTAATTTTTTTTAAAAAAAGTATTAATTCTTTCAAATTTTCCGCTTTATAAAAAACTTTGGTTTTTCCTCCTATATTAAACCAATTTTTTTTCTTTAAATCGTGTTCAAATCTTACACTACCTCCAAATTCATTTAATAATTTTTTTAACTTTGTTATTTCCATTACATTAATTTTGGAATTTCTCTCATCCAATTAGAAATAGATCCTGCACCCATTCCAATTACAATTTTTTTTCCATAAATGTTTTTTTTAATAAAGTTAGCTAAATGGATTTTGTCTTTTATTAAAAACAGTTTCACTTTTGAATTTTTAATTATTTCTTTTGCAAAATTAAGATAATTAAAATTTAGTTTTATTTTTTCTCCTGCGGTATAAACAGGGCACAAAATAACAATATCAGCATCTTTAAAAGCAAATGAGAACTCCTTACGTAAATCTTTAAGTCTTGAGATACGATGGGGTTGAAATATACAAACTTTTTCATAATCTTTATAAACTTTTTTTACACCATCTAATACTACTTTAATCTCAGTAGGATGGTGTGCATAATCGTCATAAAAATCTGATTTATTATAAGTAAAAATTTTATTGAATCTTCTCTGAACACCTTTAAAATTTAATAAACCTTTCTTTATATCTTGAATAGATATACCAACTGTTAAAGCAACTGCTGCGGCAGCTACAGAATTTCTTATATTATGAATTCCTATTAACGGAATCCTAATTTTCTTTATTACAATTCTTTTTTTATTTGGAACATTTACAGATAAATCAAATTCAGAAAATTTAATATTTTGTTTGATATTTTTAATGAAGAAATTAGATTTAGAATTTATTCCATAAGTATAAAAATTTTTGTTTTTTAATTTTTTAGTAATATTCTTATTCATCTTATCGTCTATACAAATAAATGATTTTCCAAATGAAGGAACTTTATCGATAAATTGTATGAAATATCTTTTTAAGTCTTCCATAGATTTATAGAAATCCATGTGTTCCCTATCTATATTTGTGATTATTGAATAAGTAGGTGGGATATGGACAAAGCTTCCGTCAGACTCATCAGCTTCTAAGATAGACCAATCACTTTTTCCAAGTTTAGCTGTATTTTTAATTGAATTAATAACACCACCATTAATGACAGTTGGGTCCAATTTAGTTTTATCAAAAATTGAGGCTATTAATGAGGTTGTAGTAGTTTTACCATGTGAGCCGACTACCACAATATTTTTCATTAATGAAACAATGTTAGCTAACATTTTTCCTCTAGTAATAATTGTTAAATTTTTCCTTCTTGCTTCAATAATTTCAGGGTTATTTTTTTTAATAGCTGAAGATACAACTACAATAGTTGCATTTTTAAGGTTTTGTTTTTTTTGTCCAATAAAAATTTTAATCTTTTCTTTTTTAAGTCTCTCAACATTTTTATTAAATAACGAATCACTACCTTGAACCTTAAATCCTTTTCCTTTCATAATTAAAGAAAGTCCACTCATGCCTATCCCACCGATACCAATAAAGTGAATAACTTCAGTTTTAGCTAGTTCAATTTTCATTTATAATTCTTAATATTTTTTGATTAACATTAATCCAGGTATTTTGGTAATTTATTTTTTTTAGATTTTCTTTTTTTTTTTGAAAATCAACACTATTTGTAAAAATATTTTGTAAGATGTCTTGAATTTTTTCATCAAAAATATTTTGTTCAACTATCCAACAACAACCATTATCTTTATAAAAATTAGCATTTTCTAACTGATGATTGTCTTTAGACTTTGGCAAAGGAACTGCTATAAATGGAATGTTAATTACTGATAATTCAGCTAATGTTGATGCTCCAGCTCTAGTAATGCAGAGATCTGTTTCTTGAAGAATTTTAAAAAAATTTTTGTCAAAACTAAAAATTTTATTTTCAATGTTATTTTTTGAATAAAAATTACTCAGATAAGAAATATTATCTTCATTAGTTTGTTGTATAACTTTAATTGACTTTTTTTTTGAAAAACTAATGACTGAATTTTTTAAATTTTTATCAAAAAAACTTGCACCCTGACTTCCACCAACAATTAACAAAGTCAATTTATCTTTAATTTGGTTCGGTGATTTAATTCCATATATATTTTCTTTAACTAAAGGATTAATCAATACAACTTTATCTTTAAAATCTTTAGGAAAAAATTTTATTTTATTTGAATAGCAAAAAATTTTTGTACAGAAATTTAAAAAATACTTATTGGCACGGCCTAAGACTTGATTTGGTTCTAATAAATATATTTTTAAATTTAAAATTCGGGCTGCCAAAACTACAGGTAGAGACATATAACCACCCGTAGAAAAAATTTTTTCTATTTTATTTTTTTTTAGTAAAAAAATAGATTTTAAAATCAAAAATAAAATCATAAAAATATTAAATGGTAAAAGAATAATGCTATTTAACTTTGGTGTATCAATGATCTCAAAATTATAGATATTTTGATCTAAATATTTCAATCCTCTTTTATCGATTGAAATAATTACATTAGCCTCATTTAATAAATGTTCATACAAAATTGTAGCAGGTAAGACATGACCACCTGAACCTCCTGTTGAAATTAAAAAATTTTTTTTCACTTTAACTAATTTTTCTTTTTGTTAAATTTAAAATTATACCTGACAATATTGAAATACTTATTATTGAGGAACCCCCATAGCTTATAAAAGGAAGTGTCATTCCTGTTGTTGGGAGTAACCTGATATTAACTCCAATGTGTATCATGGCTTGAACCAAAATAAGACTTATGCAGCCAACTAAAATCAATTTTGTTTTTTCCTCATTTTCTAAATAAACTTTTTTAAAAACCGAATATATGAATATTAAAAACATCAATATGATTAAAATTATGGCAATTACTCCAAACTCCTCTGAAATTACTGAAATTATATAGTCTGTATGAGCTTCAGGGACTCTGATTTTAAGCGTCCCTTCTCCTAACCCTTTTCCAAAATATCCTCCACTCGTGATTGAGTCGATAGCCTTTTCTGATTGTGCGTTATGAGTTCCCGACTCAGTATTAAAAAAAGATAGTATTCTATTTTTTATGTATGCAAACTTTGGAACAAAATTAATAAAAAAATAAAGTGCTAAAGACAAAATTAAACACGAGGTAATTAAAAAAATAATATTTATTCCAGATATAAAAATTAGAATTGACCAAGTAAAAAAAACTAACAAAGTTTGGCCTATATCTGGTTGAGCTGCTAAAAATAGAGCAATTATTAGAGTTAACAAAAATGAAAATGAATATTTAAAATATATATTGCTGTACTTTTTACTACTTAAAATTAAGCTTATTAAAATAATCAAAAATGGTTTTACTAATTCTATTGGTTGAAATCTAGGCAGGAAGTAAGGATCTATCCATCTTTGAGCACTATTTACTTCAACTCCTATAAATGGGACTAAAATTAACGAAATTAATGAAAGTATAAAAATTATTGGGGAAATTCTTAAAAGTCTTTCTTCATTAATTGCAGAAATGACAAAGATTATAATTATTCCCAAGAAAACAAAAGTCAAATGTTTAAAAAAAAATGCATAATCATTTGTATCTAACTTATCGGAAGCTAACAGAGATGTTGATACTAATGAAAAAAATAGCCCTGTAAGAAATAACGATATAATTAAAAAAAATATAAACTTATCAATATTTTTCCACCATTCATAATATAAATTGTATATCGATTTATTATATTTCATTTATATATTTCTTGATTAACTTATTGAAATACAATCCTCTTTCTTCAAAATTTTTGAAAGTATCAAATGATGCTGCACTTGGACTAAATAGAATTGTTTTATATTTAAATTTCTCTTTTTTAATGATCTTAAAAATTTCTTTTAATGCATTTTCAAGATTACTAAAATTTTTATATTGTATTTTACCGTTAAGCTTTTTATTAAAAAATTTTTTATCATTACCATAAATAAATGCTTTAATATTATTGAAATAACTTTTTGCTAATTCCAGATTATCTCCCTTTTTATGAATGCCACCTAATAACCAATAAATGTTTAAATTTGTTTTAAGGAGACCAACTGAAGATGAAAAACTTGTAGATTTGGAGTCATTGATAATTGTTAAAAACTTTTTTTTCAAAATAATTTGTTGACGATATTTTAATCCATTAAATTTTTGAATTGTTTGAATTAATAATTTTTTTTTTATATTTAGTTTTTTGACTATTTCTAATACAAACATTAAATTCTCTTTATTTGTTTCAGTTAAAAAATATTTATTATCTATATTTTTGAAAAAACTATTTTTCTTTTTTGTATCTACTTTTATCATTATACTTTTTAATCTATTAAATCTAAGTTCTTTATTAATTAGTAAATCATCTTTTTTTATAAATGCGAAATCTCCCTTAGATTGACTTTTTAATAATTTAAATTTGGCCTTTATATAATTAGCTAAAGTTTTGTGTCTTTCAATATGATCAGGTGACAAGTTCAATACTGCTGCGTATTTAGATTTAAAAATCTTGCTATACTCCAACTGATAAGATGAGGCCTCAATAACGAATATTGTTTTTTTTTTTACATTTTTAATAGATAATATTGGATTTCCAATGTTACCAACTAATTTAACATCAAATTTTTGATGCAACAAAACCTCATACATAATTTTACATGTTGTAGATTTACCATTTGTACCTGTAATTGTAATACAATCATTTTTATAAAATGAATAAAATACATCTAAGTCAGAATAAACTTTATTGTAATTTTTTTTTAAAAATTTAGATAATTTACATTTGTTAATATCAATTCCAGGACTTAAGATAATATAATCAAATTCTATCTTTAAAATATTTTTAAAATTGATTAAATTTTTTTTAATTTTTAAAGTTTTGATTTTTGATGGACTGTCATCATATAAAAAAATGTCATTTTTGTTTTTTAAAAATCTAAAGGTAGATAAGCCACTTTTCCCTAATCCATAAATTAATATTCTTTTATTTAAGAAGATATTCAACCTAGTATCCTTTTTATCTTAACTTTAAAGTGGCTAAACCAATCATTGCTAAAATAATTGAAATAATCCAAAATCTAATGACTACTGTTGACTCTGGCCATCCTTTTTTTTCAAAATGATGATGTATTGGTGCCATTCTAAATATTCTTTTGCCAGTTAATTTGAATGAAATCACCTGAACCATTACTGACAAAGCTTCTAAAACAAATAAGCCACCTGTTATGGCCAAAACTATCTCATGTTTAGTAATAATTCCTACCGCCCCTAAAGAACCACCTAATGACAGGGACCCAGTATCTCCCATAAATATTTTTGCAGGTGGGGCGTTAAACCATAAAAAACCCAAACAAGCACCAATAATTGCACCACAAAAAATTGATATTTCTCCGGTTCCCTCAATATATAAAATTTGAAGATATTCAGAAAAAACAACATTCCCAGTAACATAACTGATGAAAGCAAAACATCCTGCAACTAGAATTACTGGAACTGTGGCTAATCCATCTAATCCATCGGTTAGATTTACAGCATTGGAGGAACCAACAATTATAAAAACTGAAAAAGGTATAAAAAACCATCCCAGATTAATTATCAAATTCTTAAAAAATGGAAAATAAAGATTCTTAAATTCATCATACTCTACAAAGTAAGTTAAAATCACAAGTCCTAGCATAGCTAAAAAAATTTGCATAATAATTTTAAATTTAGAAGAAATTCCAGAGGAACTATTATTTTTTATTTTTTTATAGTCATCATATGCACCAACCAGTCCAAAAGAAGTGACGATATATAAGCAAAATAAAATATAGATATTTGTTAAATCAGCCCAAAGTAAAACTGAAATAATTATGCCTAATAAAATAATTACCCCACCCATTGTTGGTGTTCCTATTTTTTTAATAATATGTTCGGTTGGGCCGTCGTCTCTGATGGGATTAAAAATTTTTCTGTTTGAAAATAACCTAATAAAAGGAGCTCCAATTAAAAGAGCAATTAATAATGATGTAAAAAAAGCTAATCCAGTTCTAAAGGTAATATATTTAAAAACATTTAAAAAAGTTAAGATCTCAACATAGTTGAGGAAGAACTCATACAACATTTGAACTTCTTTGTTTTAAATTATTAGTTATTTTATGAAGGCCTGTAGAATTAGATCCTTTTATCATTAAATAATCACTATTATTTAAATTCTTTTTAATCAAATCAATTATATCAAATTTATTGGTTAAAATTTTGGCTTTTTTGTTTGGCTTTAAACCCTTAAAAGTCTCTTTTATGTAATTTCCAATTACATATACTTGATTAATATTTGTTTTATTAACAATTTTGCTCATCAGCTTATGCTGTTTTATAGAATGTTTACCTAATTCTAACATATCACCTAATATTAAATATTTTTTAGAGCCTTTTGAGTTTAATTTATCATAATTTTCTAGTGCAGTTTTAAGTGATAGGGGATTTGAATTATAACTTTCGTCTATCAAAAAAATCTTTTTACTTCCTAGTTTTAACTGAGAAATATCACCTCTACCCTCAGGAGTTCTAAGATTTAAGAAAGTATCTTTTTTTAATTTTCTAATATCTACATATAAATTGATCGAAGCCAATGCTGCTAATATATTATAAATATTACTTCTATTACAATTGTAAGAATAAAAAGATACGACAAGACCATCTAAGCTAATAATTAACTCATATTTATCTTTTATTTTTTTTATCTTAACTAATTTTGTCATTGAAGATTTATTTTGAATACCAAAGGAAACAACTTTTAATTTTTTTCTTAATGCAAAATTTTTGAGAAAACTGTAAAAAACATCATCCATATTTAAAACAATTGTACCGTTACTTTTAATATTATTCATAATCTCAGCTTTGGCCTCTGCAATTTTATTAATATTTTTGAAGTTTTTAGAATGAGCATAACTAATGTTTGTTATAATTCCTACGTCAGGCTTAATAATTTTTGTTAAAGAATTAATCTCACCTTTTTTATCCATTCCAACTTCAAAAACACCGAAATGATCGTTCTGTTTTAAATTAAATAAACTAAGGGGAACTCCATATTTGTTATTAAATGATTTTTGGGAATAACTTGTCTTTGATATATTTTTTAGAGTATTGCCAATCATTTCTTTTAAAGTTGTTTTGCCACAACTACCAGTAATTGAGATAATTTTTGCATTAATATTTTCTCTAAAAATAGATGAACATTTGCTTAAAAAATTGAGAGTATTTTTAACTTTAATTTGTTTTAATGTAGAATATTTTTTATTCACTTTATTAACAATAGATAAGCTTGATTTTTTTTTAAAAGCCTCTGGAATGAATCTATTTCCATCAATTTTTTTTCCTTTTATTGCAAAAAAAACATCGTTTTTTTTTATAACTTTAGAGTTAATAGAAATATTTTTAATGATCAATTTGTTAGATATTTGTGAATTAGACTCTTCTTTAATTATATTTAATTTAAAATCCTTAGATAAAAACTTATTTTTAAATTTAACAGATTCTAAAATTACTTTTTGATCTGAAAAAAATAATTTTTTTTTACCATAATCCTGGTTTTTTTCATGTCCTTTGCCTGCTACTAATAATATCTCTCCAGTATTGAGACTCATAATAGCTTTGTGAATTGCTTTTTTTCTATTTGGTAATTCTTCTATTTTAACTTTCTTTATTCCTTTTTTAATTTCTTTTCTAATTTTTTTTGGATTTTCATTTCTTGGATTATCATCAGTTAAAAAAATTCTATTAGAATATTTTTCAGCAATTTTTCCCATGATAGATCTTTTTTTATGATCCCTCTCTCCACCACATCCAAAAACCAAGCTAATCTTACTGGATGGAAATTGTTCTTTAATATTTACTAAAGCCATTTTTAATGCTTCTGGGGTATGAGCATAGTCTAAAATTACCTTGCTATTATTTTTTATTATTCCAATCTTTTCAAGTCGACCTTCTACAGGTTTAATTTTTTTAATAACATTTATTATTTTTTCAAATTCTAGGCCACTTTTTTCAGCTGCTAGAATCGACATTAACATATTTTTTATTTGTATTTTACCGATCAAATTTAATTGAAATTCATAGTTTTTATTATTAAATCTTATCTTTAAAATTTGGTTTTCATTTCTAAATTTGTGTGAAACTAATTCTATACCTTTTTCTTTATTAAAAATTAGACTTAAATTAGTATTTTTTTTTTTTGTAATTTTCTTAATTTTTTGAAGTTGTGGAATATTTGAATCGGTGATTATGTTTCCTTTTTTTTTTATTAAATGCTCAAAAAGATATAATTTTGATTTTAAATAATTTTTCATATTTTTGTGATAGTCTAAGTGATCATGGGATAAATTTGTAAATATTCCAACATCAAACAATAAACCATCTAATCTATTTTGTTTTAATCCATGGCTTGAGGCCTCCATAATTACATATTCAATTTTTTTTTTTTTTAGATCTTTAAGTATAGAAGAAAGCTGTATTGGGTCTAAAGTTGTATTGGTTAAACTTCTTTTTTTATTTTTGTATCTAATGCCTATAGTTCCGATTGAGGCTACCTTTTTTAAATTAAGATTTAATATTTGATAATAAAAGTCTGCAATAGAAGACTTACCATTTGTACCAGTTACTGCTAATAATTTTTTTGGTTTTCTATCTAAAATTTTATAAGCAACATTTGCCAATAATTTTCTTACGTTAGGAGAATACAAAAAAATTATATCATTCTTTTTTTCATTTATCTTTTTTTCTGATACAATTACATTAGCGCCTTTTTTAATAGCTGTATTAATATAATTATTTCCATCAAATTTTTTTCCTTTAATAGCAAAAAAAATATCATTTTTTTTTACTTTAAAACTATCAAAAGAAATACCTGAAAAAAAAACTTTGCTATATTTTTTGTTTATATGAGGAATATAATCTTTCAGTAGCATGTCTTAATTAATTTCTCTATATTTTGTGGCTAAAATAGGCCCAATCCTTTCTACAATTTGACCTGTAACTTCAACAGTGGTCCACCCAGAAGTATTAAATGGTGTCCCTTTATATTTTATATTAGACCCATCCCTGTAATGATAGATATAATCTTTATTAGTTTTAGGTTCATCAAGCATAACAGCTAAAACAAATTTTGGTTTAGATGTTGGAAATACTGATATAAAAGAATTTATTTTCTTTCTTGAATATCCACCAGCAATGCTTTTTTGGGCAGTTCCCGTCTTTCCTCCAATTTCATATCCAACAACATTTGCTAAAGAGGCCGTTCCTTCTTTTGTTGTCACAATTTTTCTTAATATAGGTAACATTTTTTTTGAAACTTCATCATTCAGAATTTTTTTTCTTTTAATTTCTTTTGTATTTTTAATCAGACTTGGATTAATATCATATCCCCCATTAACTATAATTGAGTAAGCTTTTGCGAGTTGAAGTAAAGTTGTTGTAATGCCATGACCAAACGAAACAGTTGCAAGTGGACACTTACCCCAATTAAATTTAATTGGCTTTCCAACCTCATCAATATCAAAATTAATCTTTTCAAGAATACCAATTTTGGACAAAAATAATTTATACTTCTCTTCTCCTACTTTTTGACCAATTTTTACTGAGCCTATATTTCCAGATCTAATTAAAATTTGTTCTGCTGTTAAATTTGAAGGTATTTTTTCGTCATATTCTCTTATTGGAAACCCAGCACAAGTTAATGATTTTGGTAAGCCAATGAATTCTGTTCCGGGTTCGATAATTTTTTCATCAAAGGCTGCTGCTAATGTTAAAGTTTTAAAGACAGAACCAAATTCATAAATTCCCTTAGTAGCTTTATTAATAAAATTTAAATCAGTAATTTTTTCTCTTTTATTTGGATCAAAATCAGGTAACGAAACCAATGATAAAATTTCACCATTATTTACATCCATTAAAATTGCAGCACTACCTTTCGAATTAAAGATTTGATTAAACTTTAATAATTCTTTTCTAATTAGGAATTGAACATCTTTATCAACAGTTAATTTTATTGGTTCTTGAAATTTTTTTAAATCTTCATCAAGAGATTTCTCAAGACCTGATATACCGTTATTATTATCATCAATTTGACCAATAATATGACTAAATAAATTTTTTTGTGGATATATTCTAGTTAATTTTTCCTCCGATTGAATAGATTTATCTCCTAATTTCATTATTTTTTCATAGTTTTCATCTGATATTTTTTTTTCAAAATAAAAAAAATTTTTATTTTCAATCTTCGACTCAATTTTAGAGTAATCCTTTTTAGGAAAAATATATTTTAGATTAATTAGTAATTTTTTTTTATCAATGATCTTTTTAGTACTTATGCCAATATCTATAGAACTTACTGTTTTAACCAAATATTTATTGTTCCTATCAACTATATCAGCTCTATAAAGTTTATTAATTGGTTTTTTTAAATCATCATTAGTATCAAATTTTACTTTTCTTGATCCAAGATGAATTAAATGAATTGAGTATATGAAAAAAATTATTATAAAAATAAAAAAGATGAATGAAATTCTGTTAAATGATATATTTAATTTTGACTTATTTTTTTCAAATAAAAAGTTATTTTCCTTTACTTCTAAAATAATTCTAGGATTTTTATCATTCATTTATTAATTTTGCTTGCCTGACTCAAATATTATTTGTCCTTTATTGATGAATTTAATGTCTTTAATATCTTTTTTTAATAATACATTCTCAAAATATTGGTCTTGAAATTCAATTAATTTTTCTGCTGAACTGAGATAATCATGCTCTAACCTAACATTTTCAAATTCTTTTTTTAAACTTCTAACTGTCTCTTTTTTTAAAAAAATTTCATCTTCAATTCTTTTGGTTGAATTTTTTATAATGGCAGTAAATAATATTAATAATGAAATTGAAAAAATAACTAGAATTTTTTTCATATTTTATCACCAATATTTTCTATATTTATTAAGTGCTCAAACTTTTTAAAAATATCTGTCTCAAAATCATAAAAATCTTTCTTTTTAACCACATATCTTAGTTTGGCAGATCTAGAGGATATATTTTCTGCTAATTCTTTTACTGAGGGTGTTATGGGTTTTTTTTCAATTAATCTAAATAAAGTATCGGGTTGAGTTAGTTTAGGAACATAACGAGAAACACTTTTATTTTCAGACAAATTTTTAAAAAAATATTTTACTATTTTATCCTCTAGTGAATGAAAAGTAACAACTGCCAAAACTCCATCTTTTTTTAATATTTTGGAGGCAGCTATTAAACCAAATATTAATTCGCTTATTTCTTTATTTACAAAAATTCTTAAAGCCTGAAAAACTTTAGTTGCGCTATGAATTCTATAATTTTTTTTTCTTTTTGTTTTTTCAATAAGTTTGACTAGAGCTTGAGTGTCAATTTGTTTTATTTTTCTCTCTTTAACAATATTAATTGAAATATTTTTTGCATCCTTTTCTTCACCAAAAAACTTAAAAATTCTTTCTAGTTCTTTTTGCTCTAAAGTATTTATCACTTCTTTTGCTGAAAAATCATTTATTCCCAGTTTCATATTCAAATCTCCAACTGAATTAAATGATAAGCCTTTTTTTTGATCTTTTATTTGTGTAGATGAATATCCTAAATCAAAAATTACGCTTTTAATATTTTTGTTTTTAAGTTTAAGATTGAGTAATTCACTGAATTTTTTATTCTTGAATATTAATCTGCCTTCAAATTCTTTTAAAATTTTATCTGCTTTTATTTTACTTTCTATGTCTCTATCAATTGCAATTACTTGAGTGTTTTTGTAACTTAAAATTTTCCTTGAGTATCCACCTTGACCAAATGTACAATCAATAAATGTGCCACCATGTTGAGGGGAAATAATGCTAATTAATTCATTAAGCAGTACCGGATAGTGTTTTGCAGTATCCAATACCATGGTGGCTTCCATTTATTTTTTCGAAGACCATTAATTCTTTTGTCTTCTTAAAAATGCTGG
>MDSV01107307.1_pt1 | contig 13035 bp, 11 predicted proteins | sample 810851 | NCBI WGS metagenome assembly MDSV01 (sample SAMN05326640, study PRJNA326480) | marine metagenome | isolation source: seawater | place: Atlantic Ocean: North East | collected 2012 | reverse complement strand
TTATAACCAATTTTTTTTGAACAATAGGCTAAATAATATGGATCAACTCCAATACAATGTCCTCCAACAAAGCCTGGTTGAAAATTTAAAAAATTCCATTTAGTTTTCGCCGCTTTTAAAACATCATAGACATTTATTCCCATCAAATTAAAAATTTTTTGAAATTCGTTAATTAGGGCAATATTTATATCTCTTTGAGTATTTTCTATAATTTTAGCAGACTCTGCAACTTGAATACTTTTTGCTTGAAAGACTTTATTGCAAATTTGATTATATAATTGTTTTACCTTTCTTAATGTTTTTTTATTTGAACCTGAAACAACTTTGGTGATATTTGTTAAATTATATTTACTATCTCCTGGATTTATTCTCTCAGGACTATATCCGCATGTAAAATAATTTTTATTTTTTGAATCTAAGTCAGAATTCAAATAATTTAATTTTGAATACCTCTTCAGTATTGGAATACAAATATCCTCTGTTGTTCGAGGATATACAGTTGACTCAAATATCACCAAATCTTTTGCTTTCAGTTTTTTTCCGACTATTTCACAAGCTTTTTTTAAGGGATTTAAATTTGGATTGTTCTTTTTATCTACAGGGGTCGGCACAGTTACAATATAAATATTTGAATTTATCAAATCACTTGATTTTGAAGTAAAAAAAATTTTTTTTAAATGACTTTGGCCATATTTTTTTGCTTCATTGGTACTGTCTATTCCATTTTTTAAATCTCCAATTTTTTTTTTATCAATATCAAATCCACATACTTCAAAATTTTTTTTGGCGAAAGAAATTGCCAAAGGTATACCAACATAACCCAAACCAATTATACAAATTTTATTTAATTTAATTTTTGATGTCATTTATTATTTTTTTATAGTATTTTTCTAATATTATATCTTGATTAAATTTTCTAAAAACCTTTTGATATGCATTGTCTGATAATTTTTTTTTTGTTTTATAATTCATTTTTAAAAACAAGTTAATTGATTTAATTAAACTTCTAGCACTTCTTGGTTTACATAATAGACCATTAATATTATTTTGAATAATGTCATAACAACCAGGAACATTAGAAGTTATAGCTGGAATGCCATGTGAACCTGCTTCCAATAAAGTTTTTGAAAATCCTTCTCTATAAGATGGGAGGACTATACAAGAATATTTTCGTATAATACTTTGAATATCGTTTATGTGACCAAGATATTTAACATTGCTTGACTTTAGTAAATTAAAGAATTTATCTTTGTTAATTTTTGAAGGATTAGATTTATCAATACCACCAGCAAGAAAAAAGTGGACATTTTTATTTTTTAAAAAAAAGTTAGATGCTGACATATACTCAATAATTCCTTTATCTTTTATAATTCTTGAAACCATTATAAAATTAGTTGTTTTTTTTTTAGGATATATATTTTTTTTTTTTTGTATTTTGATTCCAAGACTCGGTATTATATATATATTTTTTTTATCTAAATTAGTCTTAAAAAAAAATTCATAATCAGATTTATTTTGAAAAACAAAATATTTTGATAATTTTAAAATTCGTTTCAATATATATGCTAAATATTTATTTCCACTTATAAAATAGGATCCTAAACCAGTCACGTTCAAAACAAATTTATAATTAGTTAATTTTGAGAGAATAGACGAAACAATATTAGCCTGAAGTGTAAAACTTAAAATTATATTAGGTTCTAAACGTTTCAATATTTTATAAATTTTAAAAATACTTTTTAATAAACTGAAATGGGAAATTTTTTTAACACTAATACCATAAACATTATCAAAATAGCTCAAAAATTTTGTTTCATAATTTTGAAATTTTTTATCAAAAGTAATTAAGTATAATTTATGTTTTTTTTTCTTTAAAAACTTGATAAGAGGTTTTCTAAAGTGTTTTGTATTTTGAATATTATTTGAAAAAAAAACAATTTTCATAATTTACTAATAAATTAAATTTTAAGTTTGTGAATAAATTAATTATTAATGCTGATGATTTTGGTCTCTGTGACTCAGTAAATGAAGCAATAGTTGATTGTTTTATTCAAAAGAATCTTACTTCTGCAACTATAATGGTGAATACAAAATCGTCAAATAAAGCACTTGAACTCTCAAAAAAGTATAATATTCCAATTGGTTTACATTTTAATATAGTTAGAGGTAAATCACTCGCTGGTCGTTCGACCATAACTGATAACGACAACTGTTTTTTTTCAAGGAAAGAACTATTTAAAAGAATAATAAAAAACCAGGTTAATCCTAAAGATATACAATTAGAATTTTTAGCGCAAATTAAGTTTTTAGAGGATGAGGATGTAAATTTTACTCATTTTGATTCTGATAATCATTCACACTACAACCCATTTATAATAAAGGCCTTAAGAAATATTATAATATCTAAAAATATTAATGTAAGAAATCTTAATCCATTAAGATTTTCTAATCCACTATTAAATCTAAATAGAAATATAAAACAAACATATTATAAATTAATTAACCTTTTTTTCTGGGACAAAAATTTTCAGGGAAATAATTATTTAACATCTATTTATGATTTAAATTACAAAAAGAAGATAAATAAAAATCATTATAAAAAATTAATTAAGACTAATTATTCAAATATAATTTTAGAATTAATGGTTCATCCATATAAAAAATCTGAAGAACTATTTAAAATTTATACCACAAAAAAAGAGATTGAATTTGTAAATAATTGTATTAATGAATATGAAATTCTTTCTAATGACTTTGGTCTTTTTTTAAATCAAAATTATCAATTGAGTAGCTTCAAAGCTTTGATTTCTTCATAGACATAAAAAATCACACTTACAGAAAAAATTGATCCTAATAATCCCATTATAATAAAAAAATCTAATTCTCTAAAATCTTTTTTATAGAAAGGAGAAGGAAATGAGACCTGAAAATTTATTCTAGGATATTTTTCAATATAAGTTTTTTCAACAAATTCGGTACAATATGTTAAATAATCGACTATTATCTTAAATTTATCTAAATCTGTCTTTTGGACAATTACTTTAAAAGTATTTGAGGTTTCTCTTAGTCTATTAAAAGACACTTTGCTATTTTTTACATATCCTTTTTCTCTATCAAACTCACCTATTTTAATTATTGATGAAATATCATCAATTATTTTATTATTCATTTTCCAATTTTCATAAAATCTATTGTCTCTAAAAAGTTTTTTAACTTGAGAATGAGCTTCTTGTTGAAATTGGCTATAATTTATCCTTATTGTTGAATACTCAGTAAAATTTTGTTTCCAGTATGAATTAATTACAAAGATAGTAAAACATATAATGTAGATAATTCCAAAAATTAATTTGTACTTATTAAATTTAAATTTACTCATTGGTGTTTTTTATATTTATAAAAATTGATTACAAATGAAAAATATATACATGTTGGTAAAAACAATGACAAATAAAAATTAATCTTAAGAAAATCATACATAATTAATGGTAAAATAAGTATAATACAAAGCACTGTATTAACCTTAAAAACGTTTCCTTTAAAAAATTTTAAAAGAATATGATGAATATGGTTTCGATCTCCATCAAAAGGATTTTTTAATTTTAAAATTCTTCCAATAAAAAGTCTAATTAAGTCTATTGCTGGGAGATAAAAGAAAATTAAAATTAATTCAGGAATTAAAATATTTGAATAATTATGATCGTTTATAATAAAATAGCTTATAATATATGCATTTAAGTATATTCCCGAGTCTCCGTAAAAAATTTTCCCGTCATAATTTTTTAATGCAAAAAATATGTTTGATATTAAAAAAAAGATTAAAATCTCACTATAAACGCCTTTTATGATCAGCAAACTATAAAGAAAAATTAAAAATATAGCAGATTGAAGGTTTATTCCGTCATACAAATTTAATGAATTTATTAAAAAAATTATACAAAGAATGCTAAATGATAATGAAAAATTTTCTAATATGATATTTTTGTCAAAAATTTCTAAATATAAAGTTTTTATTGAAAGACTATTATCAAAAGAAATTAATATATAAAGTACAAATATCAAAAAAATTATTTTATTCGTTGCTGAAATATTTTTCTTGTCATCATATAGGCCAATTAAAAAAATTAGAAATGATCCAACAAATAAAGAGACATATGACCTTATGTTTATCTGATCATAATTAATAAATATTTTCTCATTAAAAATTATATTTTCATAATCAAAAAAAGAAATTATTAATAAAAAAATCAAAGTGAATATTGGATAAATCCATCCGAGAACTGGGGTTTTCTTTTTATGAAATTTTCTTTTGTTGTCTGGGATATCATAAATTGACAAAACATCAGAAAATAATTTAAGTTTTCTTGAAATCAAAAACAACATAAATACAAACAAAACCAAACATACAAAATAAGAATTAATCATTGTGTAAATAAACATTCCTTACTTTGTGCACAAATCTGGGTTTTTGTATTTAAAAATTTTTCATCTAACATAAGAACATTTTTATATGGAGAATATACATGTGCATGGTTAGAAAAATTCAACCATGTGACTAATAAAAATAAGCTAAATGAAAATAATGAGCTCTTAAACCAATATAAATGATTACCTGATAATAATGAGCTAAATTTAATAATTATAAATAAATAAAAAGTTATTAGATAAACTGAGAGTCTATAAGAAGCTGTGTCATCTATAAATGATATAAAACCACAAAAAAAACCATAAATTATAAAGAAAGATGAAAATTTTTTTTCTAATCTGTTAAATTTTTTTTTTTTTAAAAGGTATCCGATAAAAAAAATAGGGAATATTATGAGTAATAAGTTTATATTAATACTATAACTCATTAACCTTTGATCAGATAAATAAAAATTAAATAAATTAAATAAATAAATATTTTCATAATAATAAAAACTAATTCCATTACTTAAAATTAAAAAAATTATAAAAGCATTTCTTAATTTTTGGTCAATGAAAAGTAAAATAGACAAAAACATTATTGATGTTATGTGAAAGAATGTTCCAATAAATACAAAATAAACAAATTTTTTTTTATTATAATTTAATAGAAATGCAAATCCAATAGAAACAAATATTAGACCTGTAAATTGCCTTACTATGTCGGTGGATACAAAATATAAAAAAGGTAACAAAAATGAAAAAATTAGCCAAGTTGTTGAGTTTTTTGCACAAAATATTTTACAGTAATAATAAGTGCCAGACACAACAAAGAAGGAATTCAACAAGTTAAAGAATATTATGTTTTCTGTTATATATTCAGAAATCAATAAGCTTAATTTGTAAAAAGGCATATGTCCTACTAATCCTGTTAAATTTAAATCTAACCACGCATTTAATTTAAAATAATTTTCAGCCTTGTTATTTTCAAAATTTTTAATTTGTAGAAAATAATCTTTAGAATATTCATACCAATCTGTTCCCATTTCAAATCTAAGACCCAAAAAAAGAATTAAAAAGATTATAAAAAAAAATAAAAAAATATTTTGGTAATTTTCTTTCTTACCAAAAATAAAAAATATTGGGATCGTTGACAAAATATAATATGGAATCACTTTTTAATCCTCACATAAAAATAATTTAGAGAATAAGATGCTAAAATTATTAAAATCCACTCAACAATAAATCTATATCTTATTGAGCTTATCGTTATCATATGAACGAGATTAACATAAAATAAAAAAATTAATAATGGACCCAATTTTAAATTTTTAAAATTTTTATTTAAAAAAAGTCCAGAAATTGAAAAGAAATATAATAACAACATTGTAAAAACAGAAACAAAATTATAAAAATTACTACTAAATTCTTGAGTTTTTGGAGCTAAATTCCAAAATCTTTTAAATTTTATAAACATATTTTCAATAAATTTTAATGGGTTATTTTTAATATAACTTAGAGCAGCATCTTTAAAATGTCTTTCTCTTAACAATGCAGCTTTAATTCCTTTTGTCCTTCTAACTTCTCCTAAACTATATCCTAAATCTGGATCAATTTTATTTTCTCCATATCCAAGCTCAAAAGTTTCAACATCTCCATTCTCATCTACATAATCAACTTTTAATTCAAATCCTGATTTTCCTTTGAAATCCTCAAAATCATAATCTTTTACTACCTTAGAAAATCTCTCAGGAAATTTTCTTAAATCATCATCATCAATTATCACGCCTCCTCCAGTCTTATTTAAAGGATTATTACCAGCATAAAAAGTTAAACCAAAACCTAAATTTAATCTTACAAATTCACCATACTTTAAGTAATTATGGTACCACCATGGAGACATAATTAAAATGTAAACAATTAAATACTTTAACAAATTTATAAAAATAAGTTTAATTTTATAATTATAAATTAATGCTAAAAAATATAAAAATATTATTGGATATATTAATTCTCCTAAAGGTCGACAAAGTATAGATAATGAAAAAAAAATTGCACTTGGTAGAATTTTCTTATCATATAAAAAATAAAAACCTAGAAATAATAAAAATAAAAAAAAAGTTTCTGAAAAACCTGTAACAGCATAAAAAATATTAAATGGATATATAGCCATCAAAATGGCACTGATAACTGCAATATTTGTATTTAAAAATATTTTTTTTGTAATTAAAAAAATTAAATAAATATTAGCTGTAGAAAAAATTATATTAAAAAAGTAAAAATTAAAAAATTTTTCATTATAGAATGAAACAATACTATAAAGTGGCATAATAATATTTTTTTCGATCTCAAAATAGTTTAATACTTCATAGCCTGCTTTTACGTAGGCCTGAGAGTCAACAAAATTAGGTAAATTAACTATATTGATTATTAAAATTTTAAGCAAAAAGCTGCTTATCATTATAATTGATAAAACATAATTTTCGTTTTTAAAAACAAACATTAAAAAATTCTTCTAAAAAAATTAATTAAATTATACAAAAAAAAATAATGAGATACTTTCCAAATTCTCAAATTGCTTTGAATGTTTGTATATCTTGCTGGAATTTTAACATCGTAAACTTTTGCATTAATTTGACTTAAATAAAATAAGATATCTGTTTCAAAAAAAAAATTGTTTTTAATTTTTTTTAAATTAATTTTTTTTAAAATATCTTTTTTAATAAATGTGTACCCATTTGAAAAATCAAAAATATGCCACAACCCAGTCGATAATTTTCCTAAAAAAGAAATTCCTAAATTACCAAAAAATCTAATGATTGACATTTTAAAAATTTCTTTAGACTTAAAAAATCTGTTTCCTTTTAAATAGTCAGCTTTTTTAATTTTTGCTAAATATTTAAATTTTTTAATATACTTTGGATCCATTTGACCATCCCCATCGAGCTTTACAATATAATCACATGGAAATTTTAAAGAGTATTCATAACCTTTCTTGACAGCTCCTCCTACTCCTAAATTTTTTTTGTTTTCTATAACAATAACTTTTTTTTTATAGTAGAATTTTTTTTTTACTAACTTGCCTGTGTTTTTAGGGCAGCAATCATCAACTAAAATAACCTTATCAACATGAAACAATGTTTTGTTTATTAACTTAAAAACACTACTTCCAACGTTAAAGCAAGGAATGACTGCAATAATTTTCAATGGATAAAACCCTTTCTTTTAAGCCATAATCGTAAAACTAGGTTCGACCATAGAACTTTTGAATAATCCACATTTTTTTTTCTATGCAAATCAAATATTTGACTGATATTTTCATTGCTAAGTAAATTAACTTTTTGATTAGAATTTACAAAAAGAGCATTTTTAATCCACTTTTCATTTTTTGTATTATTAAAAAAGTTTGAAATTGGATAAGAAAATCCTTTTTTTTGGCTGCTAATTAAATCATTCGGTAAATATTTTTTTAAAATTTTTCTTAAAAAAAATTTTCCTTTAAAATATTTAATTTTCTCATCATCTTTTAGTTTTTTTGAAAATATATAAACATTTTTATTAAGAAATGGTGCCCGTGTCTCCAAACTATTAATCATTGAAGCCCTATCAACTTTTACAAGAATATCATCTGTAAGATAATTGTTAAGATCACAATTCATTACAGTTTCAAAAAAATTTTCTTTTTTTTCATAATTTATTTTTTCAACACTAGATTCTTTCAAATAATCAAAATTTAATTTATCATATTCATTTTTATTAGAAATAATTCTATCAATTAAATCTTTTTCATCTTGATATTTAATTATAGATTTTATTTTATTATTTTTATTTTCAGAATATGCGAATAAATTGCTAAAAAAATACTTATACATTGGAGATAATAATCTCAATTTATACTTAAATAATTTGTTATACATAAATTCATTTCCAAATAATTTAGATAATTTTTTTAAATAAAATGCAAAAATGTGCCTGTTGTAACCTCCAAATAACTCATCCGCTCCATCGCCTGTTAAGGCAACTTTAATTTTATTTTTGACTTTATTTGATAGTATATAAGTCAAGATCTTTGATGAATCTGCAAATGGCTCATCAAAACTTAAAATACTATTTTCTATATTTTCTATAATCTCTTCATTTGTTACAAAAATAGTATCGTGATTAGTATTTATAAACTTGGCTATTTTTTCAGCACTTGATGATTCATCATAATCTTTGTTATCTTTAATTCCTATTGAGAATGTATTTATATTTTTACTTAATTTTGTTGCATAACATGCAACAAGTGAAGAATCAATTCCACCTGATAAAAAAACTCCTACATTAACATCTGCAATTAAAATATCTTTTATTACTTTAGTAAAAATACTTTCAAATTTATGTTCTAAATTTTTGCTGTCAAATTTAAAAGTTTGATTTTTTAATATGGACTCATTAATCTTTTTTTTATAATTATAATAAAGTTTTTTTTCATAATTTTTATCAAAAACAATAATTTCTCCTGGATCGACTTTTTTCCAATTTTTGTAAATACAACTTGAATTAGGTATATAGTTATAGTGTAAAAGCTGATTTACTGCTTTTTGTTCAATTTTAAAAAATTTTTCGTTAACATTATGTAGCTCTGAAGAAAATATTATTTCTTCATTATTATTTAAATAATAAAGAGGCTTTTCTCCAAATAAATCTCTTCCCAAAAATAATTTACTATTTTTTTTATCTATTAGAGCAAATGAATACATCCCTTCAACTAAATCTATTGTCTGTTTAATTCCTATAGAACTAAAAGACTCAATTAAAGTTTCAGTGTCTGAATTTCCAACCCACTCTATCTTCCTAATTTTATTTAACTTATTCCTTAATTCTAAATGATTATAAATTTCCCCATTAAAACTAAGGATGAGATTTTGATCTTTTGAGACCATTGGTTGAGAGCCTTTTTCGGATAACTCTAAAATTGAGAGCCTTTGATGAAATAATAGACTTTTAAAACCAATTTTATTATATAAAAATCCTTGGGTGTCAGGTCCTCTGTGCTCTAAATTTACACTTAACTTTTCTCCAAAACTTTTAAGTTCTTCAAACTTATTTTCTGAAAAAAAACTTACACCACAAAGTCCGCACATAATTAATTTAAAAAAAGTTTATTATAATTTTTAATCATTTTATCTTGTGAAAAATTTGAAACTACTCTTAATCTACAATTAGATCTTACCTTTTCCCACTTTTCTAAGAAATTTGATTTCATTTCAAAAATTTTTAATACAGCATCACAAAACATTTCTTTATCATTTTGTTTGATTACCCATCCTGTATCACCAATTATTTTTCTCGAGTCTCCTATTTCAGTTGATAAACAAGGGACTTCGCAACTCATAGCTTCAATGAGTACATTTGGAAATGCTTCACCATAAGAACTTGTTAGAACGTTAACATCAATACTATTGTAAAATTTAGGCATATCTTTTATTTCATTTAATAATACTATATTTTCTAAAAGTTTATGTTCACGTATTAGGTTCACTAGAACAGTATTATCTTTATTAATCTTATTTCCTGCCATCAATACCTTAAATTTTTCAAACTTATGATGATTTTTTAAATTTGATAAAGATTCAAAAAAAAAAGGATAGTTTTTTTGTGAGTGCCATCTACCAGCAAACCCAAGGTTTAAAATATTTTGTTCTTTTTTTAACTCAAGTCTTTTAAATTTATTAATATTGACCCCATTGTTTATTAAATAAAAATCATTTTTATAATTTAGTTTTTTATGAATGTTAATGGCTTGTTCGGAGCAAGATACAATTTTATTTGGGATTATATAGGAGAATTTACTACAAAGTTTAATAATCATTTTAGTTTTTAACTTTGCATTTTTATCTAAAGTAGAATTTCTAATATTCCAAAACACTTTTGGTACAAGTAAAATTTTAGCAATCAAACCTCCCAAAAAATCTGCATGATACATCCAGGTTAAAACAATATTTGGTTTTAATTTAAATATATGAATACCAAGAATAATTATTTTAAATAAAAAATTATATTTATTTATTTTTAAAGATTTTACATTTATTTTTTTTTCAATTATTTCACGTTTATAAATTCCCTTATCTTTAAATGAAATAATATAATGATTATTTGAAACATCATTAGTTACTAAATCTAATAAAATTTTTTCAGCACCACCACTGTCCAAACCAGAAATTATGTGTAAAATTATTTTCAAATCAATTAAACAATTTTAAATATTTTTTTATTATTATTTTTTTATCGTATTGAGAATAATCAATAAATGATATTTTTTTTTTATGTTTTAAAGAAAATAAAATTTTTTTTGACATTTCATTAACATTTCCTATTTTACATAAATGACCCAATTTACCATTTTTTAATATTTCCTTTGGTCCAAACATGCAATCTGTAGATAATATATTTGCTTTGGAAGCCAGTGCTTGAATCAAAATATTTGGCATACCCTCCCATCTTGAAGATAAAACAAATAAGCTGCATCCCTTAATATAAGAATATGGTTTGTCTGTAAAATTAAGAATTTTTACTCTATTTTGAACTTTATTTTCTTTTATAATTCTCATTAAGTGAGAATATTCTTCACCTTCACCTACAATTAGAAGATTGTGATTAATTTTATTTTTAATATTAATAAATGCTTTAATAAGTGTATTAAATCCTTTTTGTTTACTTAACCTCCCCATTCCGAGGATAAAATTTTTAATATTTGTTTTTTTTGCATGTTTTATCTCTTGCAAATCTACAAAATTAGGAATGATTACACTCCTTGTATTTAACTTATATGAGATATTTTTTGAGGGAAAAACTACTATACTTACAAAATTAAAAATTATTAGTTTAAATAAATTTTCACATCTTTTTTTAAAACTTATATCAAAAAAATTATTAAATTTTGAGGTATTTGTCTCTCTAACAATTATTTTTACTTTTTTGGATAAAAAAAAATTTAAAAAAAAAATTATTATTCCTAAATGAGGTTGGGTACAAAATATCTGTGTTGGTTTTTTGTCTTTTAAAAATTTATATAACTTAAAAATAGAAACAATTAGTCTATTATAACCAAGACAATAAATATTTTTTTTTTTAATTTTTTTTTTTAAATCTCCTTTGTTGCTTATAGATAAAGCGATCATATCGGATTTTTTTTTTATAAGCTCATTGAAAATTTCTACTGCTATTTTTTGTGAACCTCCTATCTCAAAATCAGCAAATAAAAATATTATCATTTTTTTTTTTTCAAAAAATCTTTTGCCATTAAAGCTATTACATTCCTAGGAATCTTTTTTGTTTTAATATAATGAAAGTATGTGTAGAAACTAGTAGCATAAGTAGAATCCATAAAATAAGACAAATATTTTTTTTCGAATTTATGCCAACTTTTTTTTCCAAAAAAGAAAAAAATACATTTTAAAGTAATTCTCAATAATCGAAGATATATACCAAACCTCTCTTTAGGATTAATTGGTATTGATTTCCAAACTCCAGAATAATTTTTTTTAATTAATAATTCTTTATAAAGTTTTTGCCCTTTTTTTTGTTCTACACTTATTTTATTAGAAAAAAAATCTACTAATGTAATACTCCATAATGGCAGATAACAACTTAATTTAAAAAAATCATAAACTTTCTGTTGCCCTATTACCCATTTTACTTGTCTGTTTTCAAATTCAAATTTTTCGTAATTTCCTATTATTTCTTGAATATTTTTAACACTATTAAAATATTTTTTTTTGATCATATTTCTTAAACTTAATTGGTCCTTATTAAATTTTTCTTCTGACCATAAATTAAAATGTTTAAAAATTATATAGTCTAAGGTTTTTTCCATTATATTTTCAATATTTGTATTTTTTTTTTTCAAATAGAAACATCGGTATATGATTACCACTTATAAAATCTCCTGATTGTCCATTCATTATTAAATCTGTTTCGATGTTTATAAATTTTTTTTTAATAAGTTTTTCTATTGAAATAAAATCACCATGATTATTTAATGAATTAAATACCAGTTTATAATTTTGATATTCATTAAATTTATTTGATCGATATATTTTTTTACAATCTTGAAATTTTAATTTAATTAATTCAATTGGGTAGTCAAAATATTTGGAAAGCTTATACGCTATATTTTTATCTCTTTTATTTTGATTATAATGTGTAAATAATTTAACATTTTGAAACCCAAAGTATTTAAGAGAAGATAGTATCAATCGTGAGTCTATTCCGGCGCTCAAAGGTACTACAATATTACATTCGCTATATCTTTTTTTTAATTTTAAAAATAATTTTTCTATTATTTCTTCAAGCTCAAATTCTTTCGTTAAGCTTGGATTGTATACAAAATTAATATTGTAAAAAAAATTTTTTTTAAGAACATTATTTTTATAAATTAAAAATTCACATGGATATAAAGTTTTGTAATTTTTGTATAAAGTTTTGTTTCCTAAAGTATAACCAGAATATAAAATTGAGTTGAATGAATGTTCACAAATACTGTTATTGAAACTTGATAAATTATTAGAGATAATGATCTGATTATTTTCAAACTTATAAGCCAACTGATATGAACCAATATGATCTACTGTACAGAACAAATAATCTACG
>MDSV01065543.1_pt1 | contig 13035 bp, 11 predicted proteins | sample 810851 | NCBI WGS metagenome assembly MDSV01 (sample SAMN05326640, study PRJNA326480) | marine metagenome | isolation source: seawater | place: Atlantic Ocean: North East | collected 2012 | reverse complement strand
TCACCCTTTGCTGCCTGGAGTCTGCAAAGACGTGGTCTGGAACCTGTTGGAGCAGGCCAGAGTGGCGCCGAGTAACGACTACAAACGTCGCGACGCCATCGACGAACCTGCACGGAGGATCACGCGGATCTGTGCCAAACCGGCCAAACCGAAGAAACCCAAACCGGTTGCACCGACCCAGTCGTGATCAGTCGAAGTCGAAGCTGAAGCGCTGACCCTGCATCAGCTTTCCCACTTCACTGCGGATCTCCTCGAGCAATGCTGCACTCACCTCTGGGTGCTTTTTGATCTCATCCACAAAGCTCTGCACATCAGCAGCCGTCAGGCCGTGGCTGCTGATCCTCGACTCAACTTTGTTGCGAAACTCCTCCAGCAAAGTCTTCTGATCATCGCTAAGGGCCTTGGAACCGGGGTGGGTGACGTCCTTGGTGAGTGTGGGCGCTTCGCTCCTTCACGATGGCAACCCCGGCTCGGGTTGACCACCACAGATAAGGGCAGCAACTGGTCGTACGCAACACGGTGAAAGCCGTTTTCTGTGTTTACGTTCCGCAGAGAGTCCTGTCCGTTGCGATGACCACCTCGGCCCCCGCGGAACCGACCCAGCGCCTGGTGCGCCTAGACGCACCTTTCACGGATCAGAAGCCCGGCACATCCGGGTTGCGCAAAAGCAGCCAGCAGTTCGAGCAAGCGAACTATCTGGAGAGCTTTGTGGAAGCGGTCTTCCGCACCCTGACCGGTGTTCAAGGCGGCACGCTGGTGTTGGGAGGTGACGGCCGTTACGGCAACCGTCGCGCCATCGACGTGATCCTGCGCATGGGCGCGGCCCACGGCCTCAGCAAGGTGATCGTCACCACCGGCGGCATCCTTTCCACCCCAGCGGCCTCGAACCTGATCCGCCAGCGCCAGGCCATCGGCGGCATCATCCTCTCGGCCAGCCACAACCCTGGCGGCCCCGATGGAGACTTCGGCGTCAAAGTGAATGGCGCCAACGGTGGCCCGACCCCAGCATCGTTCACCGATGCTGTGTTCGAGTGCACCAAGACCCTGGAGCAATACTCGATCGTTGATGCCGCGGCCATCGCCATCGATACCCCCGGCAGCCACAGCATCGGCGCAATGCAGGTGGAGGTGATCGACGGCGTCGACGACTTCGTGGCTCTGATGCAGCAGCTGTTCGACTTCGATCGGATCCGGGAGCTGATCCGCAGCGACTTCCCGCTGGCGTTTGATGCGATGCATGCGGTCACCGGCCCCTACGCCACTCGCCTGTTGGAAGAGATCCTCGGCGCTCCTGCCGGCAGCGTCCGCAACGGCGTTCCTCTGGAGGACTTCGGCGGCGGCCACCCCGACCCCAACCTCACCTACGCCCACGCGCTGGCCGAACTTCTGCTCGACGGGGAGGAGTTCCGCTTCGGGGCCGCCTGCGACGGCGATGGTGACCGCAACATGATCCTGGGGCAGCACTGCTTCGTAAACCCCAGCGACAGCCTGGCGGTGCTCACAGCCAACGCCACGGTGGCACCGGCCTATGCCGATGGTCTGGCTGGCGTGGCCCGCTCGATGCCCACCAGCTCTGCCGTGGATGTGGTGGCCAAGGAACTGGGCATCGACTGCTACGAGACCCCCACCGGCTGGAAGTTCTTCGGCAATCTGCTGGATGCCGGCAAAATCACGCTCTGCGGTGAAGAGAGCTTCGGCACCGGCAGCAACCACGTGCGTGAAAAGGATGGCCTCTGGGCTGTTCTGTTCTGGCTGCAGATCCTGGCCGAGCGCCGCTGCAGCGTCGCCGAGATCATGGCTGAGCATTGGAAGCGCTTCGGCCGCCACTACTACTCTCGCCACGACTACGAAGCCGTCGCCAGCGACGCAGCCCATGGGCTGTTCCACCGCCTCGAGGGCATGCTCCCTGGTCTGGTGGGGCAGAGCTTCGCTGGCCGCAGCGTCAGCGCAGCCGACAACTTCAGCTACACCGATCCCGTTGATGGCTCTGTGACCAAGGGCCAGGGCCTGCGCATCCTGCTGGAGGATGGCAGCCGCGTGATGGTGCGCCTCTCGGGCACCGGCACCAAGGGCGCCACGATCCGCGTCTATCTGGAGAGCTATGTACCGAGCAGCGGTGATCTCAACCAGGATCCCCAGGTCGCTCTGGCCGACATGATCAGCGCCATCAATGAACTGGCGGAGATCAAGCAGCGCACCGGCATGGATCGGCCCACCGTGATCACCTGAGGAGCTGAAACAGTTCCATCAACTCCTGTCATGCAAAAGCCACCCCTCGGGGTGGCTTTTTTGATGGGTTCAAGTCAAAGAGGTCGCCGGCCGCGATAAGGATTCTTCTGGCGATAAAGCGGATCCGTTGCCTCTTCTTGCAATTGACGGGTGGCTTCGATGGCAAAACCACCAAGGCCCCCCGAGGTAATCACCATCAGATAGAAGAGCCGCAAGCGACGTAGGTCAATCTCCGCAGGGGTGTTATCAATCAGCACCTTGAGGAAATACGCCACCGCAGCGCCCAAGGAACAGCCGATGGCGATAGCCACCAGAACACGCATCCCACTGAAGGGCTTGCTCTGATTCAGGTCGGACTTCTGCTCTGACATCAGCTCGGCTGGGCAGTTGGGCTGGGAGCATCGTCCTGTGGCTTGGCATCGGCCTGACCCAGCAGCGACTTCAACACCACATAGAACACAGGCACCACAAGGGTGGAGAGGAAGGTCGCCACCAGCAGACCACCGAACACCACCAGACCCAGAGACGACTGGCTCTGGGCACCAGCACCACTGGCCAGCATCAGCGGAAGGAAGCCGGTAAGTGAGGAAATCGCCGTCATCAGGATCGGACGCAGACGCGACTTGGCTGAGAACTTGGCGGCCTCCAGCGCCGACTCCCCTTCACCCATCTTCTGGTTGGCCAGGTCGACGATCAGAATCGCGTTGCCGCCCGCCAGACCAATCAGCATCACCAGGCCCACCTGGGCGTAGATGTTGAGCACCTGGCCGGCCCCGCCAAGGAACACCAGAGCGCCAAGCAAGGCGGTAGGAACCGTCAGCAGGATGATGATCGGATCGGAGTAGCTCTCGTACTGGGCCGACAGCACCAGGAACACCGCCAGGATGCCCAGAGCAAAAATCACCACAGCCAGGGAACCAGCTTTCACCTCTTCACGGGAGATGCCGGTCCAATCGAAGCCGAGGCCCTGGTAGCTGCCGGTATTGAAGATCTGCTTCATCGCTCCGATCGCCTGGCCGGAGCTGTTGCCTTCATTAGGCGTGCCCTCGATCTTGATCGATCGGTAGAGATTGAAGTGGGGGATCACGCTGGGCCCCACGGTTTGTTTAACCGTGAAGAACTCCGAAAGCGGCACCTGCTCACCCTGGGAATTGGGCACATAGATGGCAGAGAGTCGCTGGGGAGTGGCCCGACTCACTTCGTCGGCCTGCACGTAGACCCGCCGCACCTTGCCCTCTTGGAAGGTGTCGTTGACGTAGGCACCACCAAAATTGACGCTGAAGGCCGACATGGCGGACCCGAAGTCCACCCCGAGAGATGCCATCTGCTCACGATCCACATCGATCTTGTACTGCGGAGCCTGAGGTGAGAACAACGAGTAAACGCGGTTCAGCACGGGGTTGGCGTTACCGGCCTGCATGATCTGCTGCGCCGTGCCAAAGAATTCATTCAGCGTGTAAGCACCGCTGCTTTGGTCAAGCAGCTGGAACTCAAAGCCACCACCGGTTCCATAACCGGGGATCGAGGGGGGCTCCACCACGAACACCCGCCCGGCATCGATGGCGCTGTACATCTTGGCGTTGAGCCGTTTCACCACAGCACCCACCGTGTGCTCGTTGCCCGGGCGCTCGTCCCAATGCTTCATGCCGATGAAGAACAGGCCCTTGTTGGGAGCGTTGCCATCGAGGCTGGCGCCGCTGAACAGAGCGGCTGAGGCGATGTCTTCTTCCGAACGCAGCACGTCGGCCACCTGGCGGTTGATCGCCAGGGTCTTCTCATTCGACACGCCATCGGGCGCCTGCACAAAGCCGATGGCATAGCCCTGGTCTTCGATCGGCACGAAGCCGCCGGGGATACGGGTGAAGGCAAAGCCAGTGAGCAGGATGCCTGCCGCCAATGCCGCCATCACGATTGGACGGGCCTTCAACACCGCATCCAAGATGGATGCATAGCGCTTCTCAAAACCGCTATAGAAGCGGTTGAAATTGCTGAAGATGACCGGAACGAAGTAGCCCACCACCAGGCCGATGGCGGTGAACAGCACCACTGGAATCGGGTTGCTGAAGATCACCCCGGTGGTGACCACACCCACTGCAGCGCCACCGGCAGTGAAGGGAAGACGCAGAGGCAGGCCTGTGATCTTGCCGGCAATGAAACCGATCACGGCACCGATCACGGTTGGGATCAGGGCAGCTGCGGCCCCATTGCCCGCACTGAGCAGGCCGTAGATGAAGCCAAGAACAACGCCCGCTGTGGCGTACTGATTGCGGCTGAGCTCCTTCGTTTCACGAGAAAGCAACAAGGCCGAAAGCATCGGCGAGAAGGTGAGGGCGTTGAAGGTTGAGATGCCGATCGAAAAAAGGATCGTGGCGGCGAACTGCTTGTAGATCGTGCCGGTGGCACCCGGGAAGAACAGCACCGGCAGGAACACGGCCATCTTCACCAGGGAGGTGGCGATCACAGCTCCGAACAGTTCATCCATGGTTTCCATGGCCGCCTGCACGGACGTCATCCCCTCGGCCTTTTTGGCTGAGGTGTCTTCCACCACGGTGATGGCGTCATCCACCACCAAACCTGTGGCCAGCACCAGGCCAAACAGGGTGAGCTGGTTGAGCGAGAAACCGAAGGCCAGCACCAGGGCAAAGGTGCCGATGAGGGCCACCGGGATGGCAATGGCAGGAACCAGGGTGGCTTTCCAGTTCTGCAGGAACAGGAACAGGATCAGCACCACCAGGATTACGGCATCCCGCAGGGAGTTGGTCACACCCTTGATCGACTGGTTGATGAAGTCCGTGGTGTCGTAGATCTTCTGAACACCGAGGCCCACCGGCAAAGTTTTCTCGAATACATCGAGCACATCCTTCACACCGTTGGACACCTCAATGGCGTTACTGCCGGAAAGCTGATAAATGGCGATACCGACGGAAGGGGGGCCTTTGAGATCCATAGCGTCGATGCCATAGGTCTCACCACCGAGCTCCACACGGCCCACATCCTTCAGGCGAACCAAACCTCCGGCATCCGTCGTGCGTAGAACGATGTTTTCAAATTCCTGAACGGTGGTGAGACGACCCTGCAGCTGCACCGTGAAGGTGTATTCCTGACCTTCCGGAGCCGGTGCACCGCCGATTTTGCCGGCAGGAACGAGGCGGTTCTGGCTTTTCAACTGTTGGACAACATCCGTGGCCGAAAGGTTGTTGGCCGTCAGTTTTTCCGGATCCAGCCAGAGGCGGAAGGCGATCTTCCTGTTGCCGAAATAAGTAACATCACCAACGCCTTTGACGCGCTTGACGTTGTCGGTGAGGTTTTTATCGAGATATCCACTGATCGTCTCCACTGAGTATTCAGTTTTGGAGGGATCTTCGTTGACGAAGTTGTAAACGAGCAGAATCGAGTTGGAGGCCTTGTTGACCGTCACACCCGATTTGCGCACCTCTTCAGGCAACTGGGGCTCTGCCAGGGAAACGCGGTTCTGCACGTTCACCTGGTTGATGTTGCCGTCGGTGCCGCTTTCAAACGACACCGAGATCGAACTCACACCATCCGACGAACTGTTGGAGGTGATGAAGTCCATGTTCTCGACCCCGTTGATCTGCTGCTCGAGCACGGAGGTCACACCCTGTTCCACAGCTACCGCATCAGCGCCCACGTAGGTGGACTGCACCTTCACCGTGGGAGGTGCGATATCAGGCAGGTTTTCGATCGGCAGGATCGGGATTGCGATCAACCCGACGATCACAATCAACAGACTGCAGACCGTGCTGAGAACCGGCCTGGTGATGAAGTTATTGGAAGCAGACATCGTTCAACCTCAGTTCGCCTTGGCGGGTTGCACCTGCACGGGCATGCCGTGTTTCAGGTTGAGCAGATTGGTGGTGGCCACCTTCTGATTGGCCTCAAGCCCTTTGGTGATCGGGTAAAGCTGATTTTCGAGTTCGCCCACCGTGACGGGGGTCTGCAGAGCGAACTGGGCATCAGCCGGCAATTTGCCCGCCTTGATTCCATTCTCAAGCTTCTCCAGATCAGCCTTACCGGGGTTCTCTTTGAGCTCCTCAAACGTGCCGAGTCGGAACACAAAGCTCTGTCCAGAGGTCTGCGTCACCGCTGCAAAGGGAACCGACAGCTCTTGTTGCGCTTTGATCTGTACCCGAGTGCGCAGGCGCTGGCCATCGCGCAGCTTGCCGTCTTCATTGGGGAATACCGCTTTCACCAGCAACCCCTGGGTCTTTTTGTTGACCCGGGGATCAATCGAATCAACCTTGCCTGTGGCGATCACGTTCTCGCTGCCAGGAGCACTGAGCAACACCGGCTGTCCGAGGGCCAGACGATTGGAGTACACCGCAGGCACTTCCACGCGGGCTTCAAGCTCGTTGTTCTGCACGAGGCTGGTGAACACCTGGCCCGTCTGGATCACGTCACCCAGCTTGACGGTGACATCTGCCACAGTCCCTGCAGAAGGAGACCGCAAGTTGTTGTAGCTCAAGGTGGCTTCTGTGGACTTCACCGTTTCCATCGCAGCGATGTACTGGGTGCGGTAGCGATCCAGCTCCTTTTGAGACGCGGCACCGGTTTTGGAGAGGTATTGATAGCGCTCGTAGTTCGCGCGCGCCGTCTCGGATTTGGCCTTGTCCTCCGCCAACCTGGCCTGCTGCTGAGCCTGATTCAGCACCACCAGCAGCTGACCGGGATCGACTTCATCGCCCTGCTTGATCTTCAGCTCAAGGATCCGACCACCCGACTGAGCTGCCAGTTCCACCAGATTGCTGGCCTCAAGCGTGCTGACGGTGTCGACGCCTTCAGTGAAATCCGCCATCTGGGTGGACACGGCCTGAACCTTCGGCGGCGGCGGCTGCTTGGGGGCTTCTCCCTTACAAGAACTGACGGTGACCAGAGCGGCAAGGGAAAGAAGCAGTCGCTGCGGATGACGCACAGAGTTCAGGCCTTTGGCCGGATTATGTGCCGAAAGTCACGGGGATGCAGTATCCCCGCGAGAAGTGCTCTATTGGGACCGTCGATGCCGATTCCTTGAGTCAGGACCTCTTTACTTATCAGGGAGAACAGCGGCGTCGGCAGCAGGCCCCCCTGGCCGACCGCATGCGTCCACGCACCCTGGAGGAATTCGAAGGTCAGCAAGGGATCCTGGCCCAGGGACGCCTGCTGAGGCGGGCCATCAAAGCTGACCGGGTCGGCAACCTGATCCTGCATGGCCCACCTGGTGTGGGCAAGACGACCCTGGCGCGGATTGTTGCGAACCACACGCGGGCTCACTTCAGCAGCCTCAACGCCGTGCTCGCTGGCGTGAAGGACCTGCGCGCAGAAGTGGACGCCGCCAAGCTTCGCCTCGAACGCCATGGCCTGCGCTCGATCCTGTTCATCGACGAGGTGCACCGCTTCAACAGTGCGCAACAGGATGCCCTGTTGCCTTGGGTGGAGAACGGGACGGTGACCCTGATCGGCGCCACCACCGAGAACCCCTATTTCGAAGTCAACAAAGCACTGGTGAGCCGCTCACGCCTGTTCCGGCTGCTGCCGCTAGAGCCGGATGACCTGCATCAGCTGTTGCAGCGTGCCCTCAACGATGAGGAACGGGGGTACGGCACCCGTCGGGTGACGGTGACTCCGGACGCAGCTGCTCATCTGGTGGATGTGGCAGGGGGCGATGCCCGCAGCCTGCTCAATGCCCTGGAACTGGCGGTGGAAAGCTCCGAGCCGGAGCCCGATGGAGTGATCCAAATCAACCTGGCGATCGCGGAGGAATCGATCCAGCAGCGGGCAGTGCTCTACGACAAGCAGGGCGATGCTCACTACGACACCATCAGCGCCTTCATCAAGTCTCTGAGGGGGTCCGACGCCGATGCCGCCCTGTTCTGGCTGTCACGGATGGTGGAGGCCGGAGAAAACCCCCGCTTCATCTTCCGGCGGATGTTGATTGCTGCGGGGGAGGACATCGGCCTGGCCGATCCCCAGGCCATCGTGGTGGTGGAAGCCTGCGCCGCAGCCTTCGAGCGGGTCGGCCTGCCGGAAGGCCTGTATCCCCTGGCCCAGGCCGCCCTCTACCTGGCGGGGACCGAGAAAAGCAACAGCGTGCTGGGCTTCTTCGACGCCCTCAAGAGTGTGCGAGAGGCGAACCGTCAGGACGTGCCCAGCCATCTGCGGGACGCCAATCGCGATGGTGATTCCTTCGGCGATGGCGTCGGTTACCGCTACCCCCATGCCTATGCCGAGCATTGGGTGGAACAGCAGTACCTACCCACGGCACTGCAAGGGGAAGTGTTCTGGCAGCCAGGCCAACTGGGCTGGGAGGGGGAACGCCGGGAGCGCATGGCCGAGCGCCGTGCCGCACAGCTGGCAGCGGCGGCTGAACTGGCATCGGAGCAGCCATTGCTACTAAGCAGTGGTCCCGACAGTCCGGCGATGGAACGCTGGATTCAGCGGCAGTTGGGACAGGAGGGCGAACGTCTGCACCTACTGCGACGACGGCTCTGGGCGGGAGTGAGCTGGCAGCGCCAGGACCGGGTGTTGCTACTGGGCTGCCATTCCCTGCTCTGGGCGCTGGATCCATTGCGCCAGGTGCCGGAAGGGGGCGTCACCCTGATCTGTCCAAGCCCTGACGATCGCCAGCGACTGGCGGCACAGATCGACCTGCTGGAACCGGAGCGGCAGCCGCAGCTCTTGGATGGGTTCGACGCGCTGCCATCCGATCAGGTTTTTGATTGGATCGGCGGGCGACTGGGCACGGTGGATCTGCTGGAGACGGACTGGACCGAGCTGGCTCAGACCTTGACGGGCCATGCCGACAGCAACGCCAGCCTGCGTCTGCTGATCAGCTGTGCTGGGTGTGGACCTGCAGGTGCCCTCAGCGCATCACACACTGCCGAGACCTCCCTGTCCCAGTTGGTTGAGCAGGAACAAAGCTGGCTGCAACAGCTCCAGATCCAGACTCAGCCGCTGGAGGAGCAGGGCTGGAGCCTGAACACCGATCAATGGGACGAGGTGCTGACATTGCCTGGGGGCAAGTCGTTGGCTGAGCGATGGCTGGCCAATGACTCTGATTACCGGCGCATGCTCGGCAGCATCCAACCGGAACCACTGCAGCTGCTGCGAACAACCCTGGAGGGACTTGGGTCAGAGGGTCTGCGGTTGCCGATGCGGCATCAGCTACTCGCAGGGAAGCGAAGTCAGCCAACAACAGAGCATCGAGTATTGAGCCCCCAAACTGAGCGGGCATAATTCCTCACAAACACAGATACAACATGAGAATTAACCGGGATTCTTGACTTCATCTAGCAAGCCATCAATATGCAGCCACATCCCTTACGATACAAGCAGGCAGGAATATGTACCAAGTCAAAAGGGATGCAGCTTGTTTTTTGTCAACCTTTTCAGGAGCACAAATCACTAAACCATCACCAGTCAATCGGAAGTCAACAGGTAGGTTATTAATAATTCCAACCGAAGAAAGCTTGCCACCAATCGAGGCCTTAATTATGGCCGAACGCATAGCGAAAACCGCAGAATCATTCGCACCATTGGGAGGATAATAAGAATAAGTCTGCTTTGAAAGAAAATCTATACCTTCTCGACTGTACAAATATCGAGCAACTCTTGCAACGTCAACAATATAAACCTTTTTCATGCCGAAACGAATTTCATCTGCTGTCCATCCAGAGTTCCTTACACTGGCAAAAAAAGAGCGGTCAGCGATCTCACCTGTCTCTAAAAAATGCTTGAACACATGTGAATTGCTTATCCAAGCAGCACCTCCTGTGTTCCAACGAACAAGGCGCTGCGGGAAAGATGGAGGAGCAGCCATCAAAACCAAGGAAGCAGCTGCTGCTAGGCCAGTAGCAAGGCGATTGAACACAGACGAGAACTAAAGCTATAAACTGAATTCAACAATAGTCCCGAAGATAAAAAACAGCCCATAAAAGCCAGCCCGCCCGCAAGCACTTAATCGTTGAGCAGCTATGGGATTTACCACCGCAGCATGGGGCCCATATCCCCTACCGACTTGGACCATGCAGGCTTCGATTTCGGTCATTCGAGCTGCTTGACATCGAGCAATGTCCACCCCTCCGGACATCTTTTATGGTTGCGCTCGCTGATCTGATCTTTCCGGCCGCGACAAGACCAACTGGTCAACCGACCCCCTCGTCGTTCGACCCCCGCCAGGAATGCTTCAGAACCGCGCCGGGGCATCACATTCAAAGTGGTCGTCAATCGATCGCGATCCACACGGGTGTCTAGGCGCTGCGGAACCGTCAGCCCGAGATCAGCCAGCGATGGCGAAAAACCTCCCCAGTAATGACGTGCCATCTGGCCACGGATGAACTCCTTCATCAACAGCTGGGCATCGCGCCGCTGATCCAGTTCGATTTCGCGCTCGGCCAACTGTTCCGTCAACCGGATTCGTGAGCCCCCTGTCGTCTCCCAGCTGCCCGGCGTCATGGATGGCCGCGGATCAGACGTCAGGCCCAACGCTCCGATGACCACCAACGGGGTGGCTGCCATCAGGGTCGCCAGCGAATGCGTCCACGGCTGCTGGGCCATCACAACAGCCAAAACAACAGATATTTCAAGCTAGGCAGATCGGACCAACCTGTCCTGCAGCGCCTGCAACTGCCATCAGCCAGCCCTCCAGCTGCAGGCGATGGACAGGTACGGGATGCTCCAGATCAGGATGAAGACCCTGGCAAGCATCAGCACCACAACGCCAACGGCTCAGATCCAACGCCAGGCTGCCGCGTTGCATCTTGATCAGCGCTTCCTTCGCCACCCACTGCTTCAGCACCGCCATTCGCAGTGTTTCTCCTGCCAAACCGTCGAGCTCGCGTCGATCCTCAGCGCAATAAAAACGATCCGCCAACGCTGCCGCCGGGAAACAACGATCGCAGCGTTCCAGATCCACACCCACAGCATCGGGAGACCAGGCCACCAACACCGCATCGCAGCAATGACTGAGACTCAGGCAGCCCCAGCCATCGGCCAAGGTCGGCGGCTCGCCCGGTGGTGCCTGCAACGGCACCGTGGCTGGATCAACCTCGAAGCAGTCGGCGAGGCAGCGCCGCATCCAGAGCCGGGAGCGGCGGAACGCAACGGCCCGAGACATGGCCATGCCATCCATCCAACCCGCTTCCACAGGCGAGAGTTCCACATCGGACGGGAGATCCTGATGTTCCGGGATCAGCCACAGTGCCGTTACGCTTCGGCTCCCAAGCAGCGGCGGCTCCAGTGGCTCTCCAGATCGGCGATCCGGCACCCGATTTCTCGCTCCCCAATCAGGACGGCGACCTTGTACAGCTGTCGTCGTTGCGAGGACAACGGGTCGTCATCTACTTCTATCCCAAAGACGACACCCCTGGCTGCACCAAAGAAGCCTGCAATTTCCGTGATCGCTGGGATCGCTTTGAACAGCACGGCATCAAGGTGCTGGGCATCAGCAAGGACAACGCCACGTCCCACACCAAATTCATCAGCAAGCATGAGCTTCCCTTCACGCTTCTGACCGATGTGGAACCTTGTGAGGTCGCCAGTAGCTACGAGAGTTACGGGCTGAAAAAGTTTATGGGCCGTGAGTACATGGGCATGATGCGCCACACCTTCGTTGTGGATGCGGACGGCAAGCTCGAGAGGATTTACCTGAAGGTGAAGTCCGCCACCATGGCTGACACCATCCTCAGCGACCTGGAACTGGCTTGATCACAGGGATCAAGTCGACCATGGCCTGCAGCTGCAGGTTTTGATTCGTCTGAGCTGATACACCCCGACGGGTCAGCTCCTGCTCCAGCCAGGGGGCGTCGCCACCACAGATCCAGAGGCACGCCCCACTGTTTTGGTAAGCGTCCACAACGGCAGCTGCCAGTCCCTGCATCACCCCTTGGCACATCGCCTCTGCGGTGCCGCTGGGGAACAGATCATCGGTTCGCTGTTGACGAGCCACGGAGGGCAGCAAGGCCGTCCCCGATGCCATCGACTGAAGCTGCAACCGCAATCCAGGCATCAGACGGCCACCGCGAAAGCGGCCATGGGCGTCGAGCAGAGTGAGGCTGAGAACGGTGCCGGCATCGGCCAGCAACAGCCCCTGATCCAGGTCACCGCCTTGGAAACGTTGACGTCGCCAGGCACCCCAGGCCCCGAGGGCACGATCGACACCCAGCCAGGGCGGACAACCCTCCAGAGGCACATCTTCGAGTTGCAGTCGGGACTCCTGGGCGCCCTGCAGAGCTGCCGGCACCTCTCCCACGGCCGCCCAGATCAGGTTGGTGGTGTCGATCCGCAGCGGATCAGGCGCGGCATGGTCAAAACTCCAGCGCTCTCCTCGCTGGGTGGCCCAGTGCCAGCGGCTGTTTCCGATCAGCAGGGCACGGGAGTCCATCGTGCCTAGATCCCATCCCCCATCAAGCCTTCCACGGCCTCCTGGGGAACGTGGATCCCACATTCCTGTTTCAGGCCCCCGAAACGGGTGTTACGTCCGCTGAGCTCAGCGCCATCCGGAGCACTGGAGTGCCAATCCCCCACGGTTGAGTATCCCTGCTCGAACAACGGGTGTTGCGGCAGGTTGTTGTCCTGCATGTAGTAGTAGATGTCCTTCTGGGTCCAATCCAACAGCGGACGCAGAGACAGCCGCTCTCGGATCGGGTCCAGCACGGTCATCGCGCGGCGGTGGTCGGTCTGGCCGCGACGCACGCCACTGGCCCAGCAGCTCACCTCCAGTTGCGCCAAAGCCCGATCCAGGGGCTCCACCTTGCGGATCTGGTGGTATTTCTCAAGATCATCGAGCTGTCCGGTGTCCCAGAGGCGGCCATG
>MDSV01049215.1_pt1 | contig 13035 bp, 16 predicted proteins | sample 810851 | NCBI WGS metagenome assembly MDSV01 (sample SAMN05326640, study PRJNA326480) | marine metagenome | isolation source: seawater | place: Atlantic Ocean: North East | collected 2012 | reverse complement strand
TATTAATATAATTATTAGTTAATACATTAAAGTAGTCATATAACATAGCAAAACCACATATAAAAACAAAAAATATATCCAGTTTTTGTATAAATGAACCTGGATTATAATTAGACCAATGTATTAATGATAAAATAAAATTAATTAGTAATGTATGACAACTAATTCTCTCATAATTATTTATATTTTGATTCAAATTAATATTTAAATAATCATTAAAATTAATAATTATTATAGGTGATAACATCATAAAAGATACACTATAAAAAGATAGGCATTCTTTTTTATTATGATAGCTATTAAACAAATCTATAGTGTATTTATTATTTATATTGTTTTTTAGAGATAATAGATTAACCGCATTAGTATATTTGGTATCTTTGCATATTATATTATAATTTTTTATAAAATACTTATAATCTATATTATTTTTTACATATTTTTTATATAATTTAATATTTTTATAATACATATTGTAAACATATTTCAACTCATATATATGTGGTAATAACATTTATATTATCATATAAAAAAATTGATTAAGTCTACGTATTTTAATACTATATTACAAGATAATATTTATGTTTTATAAATTATTTGTAAAAATTATGGAATACTTAGGACGACGGCGAATTATAAACGATAGACAAGATAATGAACCATATTTGGAGAGATATTATATTTTCTTGAAAGATAGAAAGAATTTTCCATTCAATATATTTATTCATAAATTTTTAAAATCAGATCCAGATGATTTACATGATCATCCTTGGGAATTTAGAACAATAATTTTAGCAGGTGGATATTGGGAACATAGAGAAGAAGGAACATATTGGAGAGGTCCTGGGAGTTATATTTATGCTCCAATAAATACATTTCATAGAGTGGAATTGGATAAAAATATTCCATATTGTTGGACGTTATTTATTCCAAGTGTCAGCACTAAGGATTGGGGATTTAAAACAGTGAAGGGATGGATACAACACGAAGAATATTTCAAAATGAAAAAAAAAAGCAATGATTCATCCGATTTAAATAAATTATATATAAATAAATTTAAAGAATAGAATTATCTTTTTTTTGTATTAAAATTAATTTAATAAATAATTTAATGGGATTAAATCAAAGTATCCATAAATTAAATTTTGAAGGTATGCAAAATATTATAAATAATAATTCTAACAATGGAAAGTTTTTAATTATTAATACATTGGATTCAAATAATCAAGATTGTTTAATAAAATATACATTATCGCCTTCGAGAGAAATAGAAGAAATATCAAAATTTTTAAGAGAAAATAAAAATATTAATATAGTAATTTATGGAGAGAACAGCATAGATAGTAAAGTAGTAGAAAAATATACTCAATTATATAAATTAGGTTTTGTAAATTTATATGTATATATTGGAGGATTATTTGAATGGTTGTTGTTGCAAGATATATATGGAGATGATGAATTTCCAACAACATCAAAAATAGTTGATATATTGAAATATAAAGGTAAGTCAATAATTTAATTTAATATAAAATATATATATATTCTATATTAAAATAATGACAAATATATAATATATAATATATAATATATAATGGAACTAAATTATATCTTATTAGATTTGGAAATAGTAAAACAAGTAAAGGAAGATGATAAATTAGGTTTGATAATTTTACCAGGTAAAAAAAAATTATTTGTTGATTCAAATAGTAAATTATCTTCTATTACTAGATGGTATAATGGTCATAATAGAGAAGATACAATAATATATTTAGAAGAATTAGCAGAAAAAATTGAAAAATTTAGTAATTTTATTAAAAATGGTAATCTTAATAATTTGGGAAATGTATTAAAAAAAGGTATTAAGGATTCCTTAATTGGTATAGAAAATTTAAAAAAAACTTATAGCACTGATTCAATAACAGTTGCTAAATTAGTATTAATTGTTAATAAATTAACTATTGTAATCTTAAAACTAGAAAATATGGAAGAAATAACAAATGATATTTTTACAAGAGAAATAGAAACGTATGAATAATTATAATTAATAAAATAATATAATATTATTTTATTAATAATTTTATATTATTATGTTATTATTAATAGATTGTATTAAAAATCTAACAATAATATATGTTTACGATAAATCATTATGTTATATATTGGGAACAAAAGCTAGATGGTATCAATTACATTGTTTTATAAATTTCTTAATTACAATAGAAATATTACCAACCGTATTAGATATATTAATTGAACCTAAAAACGGTTACAAATTATTAGATAACGATGCAACAAATAATATGGTTTTATCAATGCATATTTATCATCTATTTATCTCAAATAAAATAGGTTTATATGATTGGTTACATCATATAATATTTGTAGGATTTGGAGTATTACCAGGTATGTTATATATAAATTCTAATCAATTATATCTTCATAAAATAGCTTGCAGTGGTATACCAGGTGTAATTGAATATGGAAGTTTAGTTTTATATAAAAATAATAAATTATCAAAAATTAATCAAAAATTTATTAATACAATTATGTATGTTTATTTCAGATTACCTCTATGTGTTTTTGGTGCAACCATGAATTGTTTAGCATATAAAAATAATTTAATTAAAGATCCATTGTGGATTACACTATATGTTAATTTTTTATTATATTTAAATGGAGTAGTATTTACATATTTGACTTTTGATAGTTATGGTATAACAAAATATATGAAAACAAATGAATAATATTATTTATAACACCGATGAACATTTGAACATTATATTATTTTTTTTGTTGTTTTTGTTTTTTTTGTTTTTTTTTTCTTTTTTTGATTGTTTTTTTTTTTCCACTAGCTAAAGCCTCAGCTAATACCATTAAAAGATCAGCTGCAGGGCTAAAATTCCCAGTTCCATTCTTTTCGTAACTCATATATTTTTTTTTAGTTGGATGCTTAATAACTGGAATTAATAAATAATTATTCCTGGGGTCCACCAAAGCATAGTAATATCCATCATTACTTGGTTTAAAATCACCCTTTTCCGCAGTAACAATCATTGTTAACGGGTGTATTCTCGTAGTCCCATTAGGATGTCCTACAATATTAATTCGAGTTCCTTTTTCCATATTTTGTGAGTTTGGAAAAGCTCTAGAGTGGAAACGGTATACATCACGATCATGAATTAAATCCTTGGGCCATATTATCTCTTTATTAGTTGTTGCTCTTACTTCTGAGGATTGGCTATCACCTACACGAGCGGGACGATTACTTCTATTACTTCTATTACTTCTATTAAAACTGAATCTACGGCTAGATGGGGGTCCGGGGAGGTGCATAGGGTCAGCGAATGGCACACTAGATAGCGGTTCTCTCACTGAAAGGCTGCGGCGGCGCGAACCACCTTTTCGTAACTTTCTCGTTTTACTCATATATATATAAAAAATAAAATAATGAAATAAAATTTATGGATAATTAATAATATATATATAATAGTATATGTATTTTTTAAAACACATAATATGTGTTTTTTTAAGCTTAAATCATATTAACGCTTGTATGGGATTTAATATGGCACTCAATAGACGAACATTTTTAAACAGTATTTTATTATCATCAAATAATTTATATTTAGAAGATGAAGAAATACAACCAAATAATCCTAAATTAGCAAGTTCAAAAAATAGTATATATCTAACTGGGGCATTAACAGATGAATCGTGTTGGTCGATAACTGAATCATTAATAAATTATAAAAGTCAATTATTACATTCAGATAATAGATTTAATAATATAAATTTATATATCCAAAGTCCAGGAGGTTCATTATTACCGACTTTGGCGGTAGTAGATGAGATAAAAACATTAGAAATACCAGTGCATACATATATAAGAGGTTATGCTGCCTCTGCATCAACATTATTATCAGTTGTGGGTGAAAAAAGATATATGTATAGTCATTCAGTAATGATGATACATGGTATAAAATTAAATGGGCAAAAAAGTGATAGTTTATTAGATGTAAAAGATTTAAATTCTAATGTAGATTTATTTATGAAAATAATAAAAAATATTTATTTGGAAAATACAAAAATATCGGAAGAACAATTAGATAAATTTTTTTATAGAGATAAATGGATATCTGCAAATGAAGCATTAAGTTATGGTCTAATAGATGAAATAATTTAAAATTGAATAAATTAAAAATATTTTAATAATAAATTGTATATAATGAATAACAATTCAGATAGACATATAAATGAAGAAAAGCTAAAATTAAATCGTGCAAAATATATAAGAGATAGATTAGAGGATCAATATGAAATTACTCCAACAAATAGTATATTAATTTCATTAATAGAATACAATAAAGTAATAGTGGAAATAAAAAAATATTTATCACATATATCACCATATTATAGAAGACATAATTTAGATTTTGAAGCAGATTCAGTATATATGGTATTTTAAATTATTACCAAATAATAATTTGTTGATTATTTTGTTTTAATATATTATTAATTTTAGTAAATGGTTTGGATTGAAAGAAAGGTGGAAATGTTTTAAAATTTTTACATACAGACAAAGGAGATGGATGAGATGAAACAATAAGATAATGTTTATTAGTATTAATAGATTTAAGTTTATCATAAGCAAATGCACCCCAAGCAACAAATATAATAGGATTAGATGATTTATTTAATTCGTCTATAATTAAACTGGTAAATTCAGACCATAATTTCATATGAGAAGAAGGTTTACTTTCAACTACAGTAAGAGAAGAATTTAAAAGAAGAATACCTTGTTTAGCCCATGATTCAAGAGTATAATCTATTAAATCTATATCAGTATCACTTTTTAATTCGGCACTAATATTTCTAAGTGATGGCGGGGGTTTAGAATTAGTTCCAAAACAAAGTCCAGATGCTTTATTGGGCGTATGATATGGATCTTGACCTAAAATAACTATTTTAGTTTGATAAATTTCAAAGTATTCGAAACATTTAAATATATTTTCTTGTTTAGGAAATATGGAAAGATTAGATTCTGCGTATTCTAATTTTAGGGATATTATTTTTTTTAAAATTTCAGAAACATTAGATTTTTCAAAAATAGGAATCCAAGATTCTTTAATATTATCCATTATTAACTATTAATAATTAAAAATAAAAAACAACAAATCAATTTTTAAAATATTTATATATATAAAAATGACTGAAAGCGAAGTACTTGAAGAAAAAGTTGAGCAATCAGAATTAAATAATTCACCGGTAGATTCAGATACCAATCTACTATCAGGTGGTAAAAAATCGCGTAAAAGAAACAAAAAACAAAAAGGCAGTAAAAAAAGAAAAACAAAGAAAACTAAAAAAAGAAAAACAAAGAAAACAAAGAAAACTAAAAGAAGAAGAAAACAGAGAGGAGGAATGGGTTCTGAACTAGAGGAAGGTGAGCAAGGAGATCAAGGTGAGCAAGAACAACATGAAAGTGTAGAAGAAACTCAAGAAGGTGGAAAAAGAAAAAGAAAAAAAGGAAAAGCAGGAAAGTGGATAATGCATGTAAAAGCTTTTGCTAAATCTCATAAGATTAAATTTCCTGATGCGTTAAAACATCCTGATTGTAAGAAATCATACACAAAAATGTAAATAATATTATATTTTAAATTAAAAAAATATAATATTTAAAGATAAGATAAATTTTTTTGATTAAGATAAATTTTTTTTGATTAATATAAATTTATCTTTTTTTTTTTTAGTTTTTCTTTTTTTTTTACCACCTTTTTTAGATTCTTCCATACCTTTTTTCTGTTTTCGTTTTCTTTTTTTAGTAATTCTTTTTCTTTTTCTTTTATTTTTACCAAGACCGGATATATGTTTTTGTTGTTGCGTTTGAACTACTGTTCTAGTATTTATAAGTTTATCAATCTCTTTATAAAGTTCATCTCTTTCTTCTGTTGTTAAATTTTGTCTAGTTTTGTTGCTCAAAACATTTAATCTATCATCTATTTTTTCTAACTGGTACTTTGACTTATTTACATAATCAATTTGAAAACCTTTTTTTGATTCTGGAATATTTTTTTTTAAATCTTTAATTTTTTTATCTATTATTCTAATTTTATCAACAATTTTAAGTTGTTCTGACATATTAATTTTATTGTTTAAGTCATCAAGTTGATATTTTAAATTTTTTCTATACTCTATTAATTTCTCTATAGATAAATTGATATCTTTTAGTGATAAATTGATATCTTTTAGTGATAAATAAGACATTATATATATATCTAAATACTTTTAATTTTTCTGGTAGTATATTTATTTTTTGAACGATTAATTGAGAGTGTAATAGCTTTTTTACGAGGATCAGGTTTAATAATAGATGTATATTTAAGATGAGCGCATTTTTTGTAAAGCATATATTCTTGAATTAGAGATCTTTTAATTTCTTTAACTTGTAATTTGAGTTTACTTAAATCAGCATTATTATTATCTTTAGATTCATTTAGTTTATATAATTCGTGATCTAATTTATTTATTTTGCTAATAAGATCTTGTAAATTAGTATTCATTTCATCAATTTCCTTCTTAAATTTATCATTACATTGTTTTTTCTCTTTTCCAGATAAGTTACTACATTCATCTTTAGCATATTTTTTAAATGATGTAAATTCAGATTTAGATTTTTTCATTTCAGTTTTCATAGTAGAAATTTTTTGTTTTAATATAATAATTTGTTTTTGAACTAAGTCATCAAGTTTTGAAAGTTCTTTATTTAAAAATATAGCATCTCTCAAATTTTCATCTACATAACTCATTAAAACAGGAACATTAATCATGATAGGCTGGGCAAATTGGGTAGGGTCTTTTTCTCTATTTAAATAGCTAATATAACCAGATAATTTATTAGCTAAATTTTTAACACCATTTTGACTTAAAATATTTTCAGATGTCATATATTGTTTTTTGAATTCGTCTTTATCAGTAGTGATTTTTTCAGATTCATTAGTCATAAAGAGATTTATTAATTTAAATAATTCAATAGGACTATTAGTAAATGGTGTGGCAGTCATAATTAATAATTTGCAAGAATCATTACCAGATTTATTGTAACTATTCATAATTAATTTTTCCATAACATCAGTATCAGGTCTTTCAGCATGTTTTAGATCACCACCATATAATTTATGGCCTTCATCAATAATAATTAATGTCTTTCTAAGTAAATCAGTATTGCCATTTCTCTCTTTTAATATATCATAAATCTTATTTTTTCCAGCTAATAAATTACTAAATTGTTTATATGACATAGGTTCAAGCCAACTTTGACTAAGTAATTTTTTTCGTTCATTAATTTTTTCTGGTAAAATAAGTCCATTATTAACTTCATGTAAAATAATAGAATGACATATTTGGTCAAAAACATTTTTCCATACATCGCTTTTCAATGTAGTTCTAGTAACCCACAATATACTATATCCGGCTTTTTCAAAAGTGGTAGAAGCAATTGATACGCCAGAACAGGTTTTTCCAGTTCCTACAGAATGCCATAATAGTAATCCTTTATAAGGAGATTCAGGGCAAAAGTAACTAGTAATAAATTTTTGTGTGGGATTAAGTTCGACATCAGAAGCAGATTTATGTTTCTCACCTGATTTAGGTATACATTTATTTTCAACTACAAGTGGTTCCCATTTATATTCTTTTGTATTGTAATTAGATTTAATGAAATCTCTCATTCTAACAAAACTTAATTTGTTTTTTGGTATAATAGATGAAGACGAAGTATTTTTACCGGTATATTCAAGAAGATTATATTCAGCATTTTCTATTGCAATATCATCGATAGTTTCTTCTTGAGCTTCTAAATTAATATTATCAAGTTCTTTTTTTATGTTGTTAACTTTAATCTTTTTTTCAATAATTTCAGGAACATAAGCATATCTACCACTCCATTCTTTATTAAGTTGAGCACAATAGATATTAGAATTATTATCATTTTTACTCATATAATCACAGAAATATTGACGTTGATTAGTTTTTGGAATATTTTTTCTGGGATGACTATATTTATAATAAACTTTTTTAAGGAAATCAAGACTAACAGGAATATCTCTAGTACTTTTTTTCCCACAATTACCTTTACAATTAATTAATTCAATATTATAATATTTTGATTGTTTATTAACGTTTTTAAAAATATTTTTAGCTCCACCTTTAAGATAGAAATCTTTTTCCATAAATTCATAATTAAGGTCATCAACATTATGTAAATTTTTAGTTAATTCATAATCTACTGCTAATGTTGGTGCTAATTCAAATAGTTGTTTGGATAAATTATTCATGGCTTTATCAAATTCACTATAAAGCATAGTTGCATCATTAAATTTTTCAACATCTTTAAATATTAATACATCAGAATCGGTTTCGCCTTCTTTGGGTTTTTTTATATTATTAGTAATAAAATTTGTAGAACTAATAGAATCTTGTGTAATTGTTGGAACAGTTAAGTAATAATTATAAACATATAAAGGCCAACCTATATTAGGTAGAAAGTCAAGTCCTTTTTGTCCACATGTTCTAGTAGCACGTCCGACAGTTTGTTTAAGATCGGCAATAGTCATTGATGGCTCAAAAATATGAACATATTTTACATCAAATAAATCAATACCTTCTTTAAAGCCACTATCAAATATTATAAATCTTAATTTTTTTCCATGTATATTAGATGGTCTGTCATTAAATAATTTAAGTAGTTCTTTTTTAATTTTTTCATTAAAAGTTGCACCATAAATAGAATTAGAACATAACAATCCAAAGTTTTTTTCACTATTGGCTGCATCAATATATAATTTAAGTCTTTTTTGATTAGGAACTTTTCGTGCTTTAATAACATTATTAAAACCGTTGGAAGAAAAAACAGATGACAGTATTTTAGCACCATATCCCCCGTCTTTGACATCAGAGAATATAAAATGTTTAAATTTTTTGCCATGATTTTTTTGATCAAGTTCATCTAATTTCTTAATATTATTTAACAATTGTAGTATTTTAGGAGATGCATCAATAATATCTTTATTAAGTTGTGTAGGATTAAAATTGGGTTTATCAAATTTGTGATACGAATTAATTTTTCCAAAATTAGCTGTTTTACGCATACAATTAAATATTTTGGTTCTATTTTTTTTGGAAATTTTAAATTTTTTAAATGATGATTTATTTTCGTGTGTAAAACAATATTGTTGATCTTTATAACATTCTAATATTTTATTAAATTCACCGACAGGAATCGTTCCTCCTTTATCAGGATGATTTTTTAATAAAAATTTTCTAGCATCTGACTTATTATTAATATTATATTTACACATAATAGTTCTACAAGAAACCATAATATTATATATACCTAAATATTATTAAAAAATTGATAAGATTTTTTAATAATATTTTAATATTAAAATTATAAATAAATGATTAAAAATTTTGAAAATCCGATTTGGTGTAGATGTAGAAATATAACAAATAATAAGATATGTTTAAAAAAATGTAGAACATTATATTATGTAAAAGATAACTTATATTGTAATAATCACTTTCAATATTATATGAGTATTTATACAATAAAGATACAATCATTATGGAGAGGAATTAAACATCGAAAAATAATGAATATAATATATAAAAGATTACCTGATGATCTGCAATATAAAATTTTATATTTTGTAAAAAGAGATACATATCAAAAAAGATATATAAAAAAAATAAAAGATGCAGTTGAAAAAAGAATAATTAGTTTTCCGTCAGGTTTAATTTATAATTATGATAATATAGCAAATAGCTATATAATATATCATAGTGATAATTTGATAAATGTATGTCGTTTATATAATAAATATTATAAAATAATAGATGCGCGTCCATATAAACGACGTATGATAGACTTAGTTAAAAAGTTACAACATCTAGTAAGTGGAATGGCATTTATAAGAAATATGGATTCTACGCCTGACGGAGAAAGTATAAAAAAAATATATGATACATATGTTTTACTTGAATGGTTAATTAGACCAAATCGTTTGTAAATTTAACTTTTAATAAAATTAAATACCTTTTCCATAGTAATATCATAATATATGTTATCAATAAATAAACTAGTATTAATTTCTTCATTACCATCAATAATTAATACCTCACCTTTTTCAAGGATATCTGGTGAATACAACCAAATATCATGATGATAATGACAATTTTGCAGATATGATAATGGAATGGATTCTCCGGTTCTAGCACGATTTTTAACTCTTTTATTACAAATTTCAGGTATGGTTCTAATATAAACAAATTTCATTTTATTTATACAATCAGAGAATTCATCAAACCATTTATTATATATTTGATATTCAATTTCATTAATTTTTTTGTCTTTGTATAACATTTCAGCAAACACGTTTTTATCACTAAATATTGATCTTTCAGTAAATATAATATCATAATCTTTGGAAAGAGTTTCTTTAAATAATGAAAGACGAGTGATATAGGCCATCATTTGAAATGCGAAGCCATATTTTTTATTATTACCATAAAATTTTTCAATAATATTTTTTCCATCACGTGAGTCAACAATAGATTCCCAAATATCAACAGGTTCTTCTAAAAAGCAGATTTTACAAGGATCACCTTTAACATTACAAAATTTTTCAAAATTTTTTTCAAAATATCTAATAATAGATGATTTACCGGAACCAATATTACCATCAAATGATACTATAATTGGTTTTTTAGATTGAGTCATTTATATAGATAAACAGTTATTTTTATAAATAAAAATGATATAAAAAATCAATTTAAAAATAAATAAAATAAATAAAATAAATAATTTAATGAAAATAAATTTACATAGATATAAATGGAATGTTTTAACAAATTATAATGTTGCATTTTTTTTTATAAATATTTACAATGCAAATATATATAATTTATATGCAATAAATACTTGTTTATCATGGATAATATTAATAACATTTGATTCAACTATATTATTAGATAATACAAGTTTTGAAAGAATAATAAAAAAGAATAATTTTAATTATTTAGAATTTCATATAGGTAATTTTGTATTGCATAAATTACCATGTATTTATATGTATTATTATCCACCAGTAACAATAGAATATAAACATACAATAGTTGCGTTAAACTTATTGATAATGTGGTGTTATATTGTTACAAAAGGAACTATGGATTTGAGTGATATATATATAAAATATGATTGGAAAATTTATAAAAGATTATATTTTATTTCAATACTAACAGGTTTAAGTATTCCATTAGTTTATAATAATTACAAAAATTTAATTTATTAATAAAAAAATTTAAATATTTAAATATTTAAATATATAATATTATTTAACCATTATTATATAATATTATATGAAAACTGATCTTAAACACTTGAATAATAATAATTGTTTTTACAACGAAATATTAATGACTTTATCTCTTATTCCATATATTTTTACCAATTATCCATTTTCATATAATGGTTGGATTGGTATATGTGTATTTTATAATGGCGCACTATATCATATAAGTGCAGCATTTAATATGAAATTAACCAAAATATTTAGATATAACGATATACTATTTAATATATTTGCATGTATATATATTAATATTTTTACACATAAACAACCATTTACATTTTTAATTACATTATTATCAACATCTTCATATGTGGCTAATATAAAATATAATTCAACTATAATTCATATATTATTAGTACAATGTCCATTATGTTTATTACTATATATTTATGAGTTTCCTATACATAACAAGTTAATAAATTATAACAATTATTGTAAACTAGCAAATGGATCGTTGTAAGGCAGTATAACAGTTTTTGTATTTATATGCTTTTTTATATTATTTGGTAAAATTTTTTTATCAACAACAATTCCGTACATATATTGATTAAACCAATCATTTGACATATAATAATATCCATCAAATCCTGATTTTTTACCATGTGAATTTTCTACATAAAATCCACTATTTAATTTATTAATAAAAAAATTGATTTAAAGAATTATTGTATAATAATATGATATAGTGTAATTAGCAGAAATACTTTTTGAACTATTATTTTTGAGTGCTGATGCCCGAGTGGTCTAAGGGGTACGACTCAAGTTCGTATGACTGCGGTCGCGTGGGTTCGAATCCCACTCAGCACAAATCTAGATTTTTTTTATTTAGATTTGGCTTTATTTGTTAGGGTCCATTTTTTTTTCCCTCTAATTGTTGTTTTATTTTTTTTAGTTAAGAAATTTCTTTTTTTACCTTCAATAACTGTAATAGTAGGTGCTTGTACTTTCCACGTTCTATTTTTACCTGTAATAAATACTATATCATGTGATTGAATTTTTTTTTTGTTATGTAATTTAATAAATTTTTTGTATAATTTTTCTAATTCTTTTTTTTTTTGGAAGAATATTTTCTCGTTCCATATTTTTCGGTATTTTCAAGTCCTGGTGATGCACTATAAATGCTGAATTTTTTTCTTCTACTATGTCTCATTAATATTTATAAATATTTTAATATAAATATATTTGTTTATTTATATTAAAATGATAGGCTCGTGTCTACTATACTAATTAATATATATGATAACCTATTAGATTATAATATTTATTTTCATCTACCTTTTATTTGGAATTTACACGAAGATATAAATGTATTGAATATTCCTGATATAATTATTTAATGTTTACGTTTTTTCTGACTTTTTTTACCCTTACCCTTACTTTTAGTTTTAGGATTTTTGATAATTACTCTTCTAGTTATTTTATTTTTTGATTCGAGTCTAGGTCTAACACCTGGAGCATATGAATTATCTTCCCATAATTGTATACCACTTTTATCTAGACTACTAATAATAGGTGGATTATCTATTGTATCCATATAAAATTTATTAACTAGTGTATTACTTTTTCCTTTTCCTTTAGTTTTTGATTTTTTTCCTTTTCCTTTTCCTTTTCCTTTTCCTTTTCCTTT
>MDSV01144854.1_pt1 | contig 13036 bp, 6 predicted proteins | sample 810851 | NCBI WGS metagenome assembly MDSV01 (sample SAMN05326640, study PRJNA326480) | marine metagenome | isolation source: seawater | place: Atlantic Ocean: North East | collected 2012 | reverse complement strand
TTTTTATCCACTACATCTTTAAATTCATAGAAATGATTTAATATTTTTTTGTCAGGAGTCATAATGAGTTCTTCATCTAACCATTTGTAATCTTGAAGTATATCATCCGAATCAGGATGTTTTTGAATTATAAAGAATGGTTCTTCTACAGATTCTGGTTGACACCATAGAGCTGATAATCCATTGTTTTCGTGTAATGGATGTAGATTTGGATCTTTAAATATAGGTATAACACAATACATCGTATCTTAATATATAACCTTTTTATGATAAAAACAAGCTTTTTTTTACTAATCCCAAGTTTCTTTACAATCTTTAAACAGCCAAGACATTTGTAAACCATGTTCTTTTAAAAGTTTGACATTAGGTGGAACAAATAACCAATTTCCCTTTTTTGAACACACAATCATAATTTTGTCACCTTTTTTAAATTTTCCCCTTTCAAAATATCCACGATAAAAATAATTTCTTGCCATAGATGATAAACCACTACTAGTTGACCAAGTTAAGTCAAAATCATCTATTCTTACAATTCCTTTGCCTTCATGACCCTGGTTTCCTTCTTTTGATGCATACCGCTTATACAAATATCCTGCTTCTCCAATACCAACTTTATTAGTAGATATACCATCACCATTTTTATTAAAGTTATATATAAAACCCTTATCACTTGGTGTAGCTCCTGATGATGTTGATGAATCTGATGCACCAAAACCTTTTTGGTAATTATAATCTTTTAAAAGGTTAAATTCTAACCACACATAATAATTATCTTCAGCATCTGTATGTGCCTTACCATCTGATGTAAATTCACACATTACAGCTTTGGTTAAATGTTCAGGTGTATTTCCTTCACCAAATATTTCGTTTAATTTTAATGGTGTTCCATTACTTAAAAATTTTAAATTATGATTTAAAGCTTTTTGTTCTCCAGCGTCGTCTGCACCAATTGATGATATGACACTTGATAATGCCACTACTGGTTTTGGAGCTGCAGCACTTAATCCAATTGGTCTTAAAGAAGGTAATAATCTCATTTGTCCTTCTATTTCTGTACCCCAACCATCAGCTGATATATCATCCTTTACACTTATTATTTGAAAGAAACAGGTTTGAAAATATTGTTGTGGAAGATAATCAACTCTAAATAAATCTCCTGGTTTTAATCCAGCTACACCATATATTTTTAATGTCAATTTTGCTTCAATTAAAGGTAAAATAGAATTTGCATGTTCTCTACGAGCTTCTGTTACCCAATACTTGTATACACTTGAAGTAACCTCTTCATTATTTCTTCTAGCTTTTTCTTCAGCGTCTTCATCTAATTCTTCTTTAGTAGATTCTGTAGGATTAGTTACTTCCTCACCATAAATGTCAACTCCTGGTTGAATAGCATTTTTAATCATAGTTTGTAAATACTGATTTCCACTCTCATTATTTTCCAATCCCGCTTTAGTTCTATCTTCAAATAACATATTGTAAGAAGCTCCTCTATCTATAGCTTCATTAAACACAGCGTCACCTGCATCAAAATCAAAAGTCTTGGTAGACCCATATTGTAGATTTTCATGTAATCTTTGAGCAGCATGTTCTCCTACTTTAGGTATCCACTTTACATGTAAATTCTTTGATTCTTGTTCTCCAAATCTTTCCGTTTCCTCCATAGCTACAAGCCCAGCTAACACATTTGAAATTGATTGGGCTCGAGCGTGATTTGTTGATGAACCTTGAACAGCTATCATGTTACCCATAGCTCCATCAGGCATAGAAAAATCTAAACTATACTCTTTTACTAATGAATCTGGACTATATGGACTGAAAGTAAATAACTCATCTAAAAAAGCCTGTCTTGTTGTAGATTTTGGATTTGTAGGTTCATTACTATTGATAAATTCATTAATATCAACAGCTGCTATGACATTTTTATCCATAATTGAAATGGTGTTTGCTGCGTAAGCATTTGAACCAGCTGTTAAATCAACTATATTTCCAGTAGAAGAATTTATTCTTTCACATATCTGTCTTAAAATGTCAGGAACAGTATTTGAATTTTCTATGACATCCTTAACCATTTCTAATCTAACAAAAACTTCTCTTGCTGGTATTCTTTTATTGTCTCTATCTTCTTTTTCCCAATTTTTCGTGTATTTTTTTGTGAGTGGATCTATGTCATCTATTCTGTCATCAGGAACCATTCCTCTTATGGTATTGTAAGTTTTATGTGTCCATCCCCAATTGTGTGGATACAACATATCCACTTCTTTATAACCCTCTCTATCTAGCATACCTTGTCTTAAATTTTGATTCCAATGAATAAAAGAATTTCTTGAATTAAACTTAGCTTTTAATGACCCTTCATCTGCATTTTTTGTTGTAGATACATTTGAATTTACTAAATCTTCCTTCGTGTCAGAAAACCCCAACTCTTTGTTTAAAATTTGATCTTCTAAAAAACCTAAATTTATGAAAATTTGATAATTGTTATCATTAACTCCACCAAAATAAACCCCCAACTCCATAGTTAATTCAGCTCTTTTTGTCTCGGTACCATAATTTAAACCTGGTAACAATATTTCATTACCACCTATTATTGTTGATGCAGCTAACCTATAGGCTTGCTCTAATTCTGTTTTATCTTGAACTCCCAATTGATTATCATCACCACCCCATGCTTTTGCCTTATCATAAAACTTTTTATTTCCAGTTTCATGAGCTACCGCTAAACCTAACAATTCTGTATCCAATCCCCATTCTACTCTTTTTTTGAATGCATCATCTACTGTAGATTGTAAAATTACTCCATTTTTTGAAATTATTTCAACCGAACAATCAAATCCACCATCACTCCTAACCGTAGCTGAATAATCAGATACATGTCCAATTGATGTTTCCATATCACCACCAGAATTAGTTATGATTCCTTTATCACCCCATAAATATTCCTCCACAGTGGATTCACTTTCTAATAAATCTTTCGGTTGATAAAGAGGTGCAGTATCCCAACCATAGTCTATAAAAATTTGAGCACCTGGTCTTAAAAAGTATCTCATATAAATTCTTTCAAAATCACTAAAGTTATGGACTTGAAATTCTATAGTTGTTTTTCGTAAAATACCCATTGGTCCTTCTGTTTCAGAATTTATTGATGTTATCCCAGCTGGTGGTTTTAACATTTCGTTAAAATCAGTTTCTTGTTCTCCGGGTGTGAGAGCTCTCATAACATCTGCTGTTATTCTAACATCATTACCATTCGTTACATTCTGTGTAATTGATGAATTGGGACTCTTTTGTAGAGTGTTTAATGTATGGTTTCCAACCACATAAACTTTTGTAGTGTTGTCTATGTAATCCCATTTATGTAAACTTTTGTTTTCAACAAATTCATCTTTTTCTAATTGTATTTCTTTTAACTCTTCATCTGTTAAATTTTCTTTTGTTATTGTATCTTCAGCTACTTTGACAGCTGTCCACATTCTAGCTATTGGTGTTCTTGATGATAAGTCTGCTATACCATTAAAATTTTGTTTATTTAATTCTTCATGAGTATAATTTTCTGACCTCAAATCAGTAAATTTTGATTCAAATGGTTGATTAGGATCTGTAGCTTTTTTTGCTAATATCTGTCTAGATTCTAATTTCTTTTTTATTTGCATCGGTATGTCACCACCGAATATTCTAGACTTAAAAGATTTTGTAGTTTTTACGGACATAACTTATTTTCCTATATTACTTAAATAAATATATGTTAAATTTGAAAACGCACTAAATAGAAGTGGCATATTTTGTATCTCCTGGTATTCTTAAAGATAATCCTTGTTTTACTCTTAAATCACTTAATCCATTTGCTTTTGCTATATACCACCATAAATGAGAGTTACCATAAAATTGGTGAGCTAGTGAATCTAATCTATCACCAAGTTGAGTTATAACATAAATATCAATGTCTCTTTCAGGAATAGAATTATATTCAGTTGTTTTTAAACTTCTTTTTCCATATTCATCTGTTTTCAATTGAGTATTTTTATATCTTGACATCGTCTATCCCCTATGTGTTAGTTACCGAATTAGTTGTAAACGGAGCTTTGTTTTGATTCACACCATAAAAACTTTGTTGTTGTCCTGTTTCTGCAACTCTTGCAAAATCTAAACTTGGTACTTCATCGTGTATAACTTTGAAAGTTATTTCAATATCTACATATTTTGGAACTCTGAAACCCTTTACAGTTTCCCATGGTGATTCATCAGGAAAAGTATATGATAAAGCATTTAAAAATCCAGTCACCTCTTTAGATGGTACATGACCATTACCATATAATTCACCCATTCTGAATTTCAAAAGTGGAGCTTTCATTCTTGTTTTTTCCCCAATAGACCCTATATTTAAGGTTAAAATTTCTCCAGTTTCTGCTCCTGTTTGGTCTTGTAAGGACACTTGTCTCTCACCAGACCCTTTGTATTCAGGATATGTCATTGATGTTAATCTGTTTAATTTTTCATAAATAGCTGATAACTCTACAGATGTTTGTGCAACCATTTTTAAAGTAAATCCAATTTCTCTTTCATTTCCTGTATATGTGTACACAGGTTCACTTCTTCCTATATAATTTTCACCACTCCAACTTGGTGAAAAAGATTCATTCAATCCAGCCACATATGCTCTTAATATCAAAGCTCTTCCATCTCTTAAATCTCTAAAATAAAGTGGCATTCCATGTTTTACTTTATCTGCTTCTTCTAATTGAGCCTGTACATTTTCAAGTGTATTTTCAATACCAACGCTCATATCATTTGTAGCAATTGCTGTACCTTCAGAGTCTACAACATTGGTATCCATCATTGTTATATCATCATATCCTATGTTTTCATGATTAACTTTAGCTTGATTTAAGAAATAGTTATTAAGAGTTACACTTGAAGCTATTTTCTTAAATGGTGACATAGAGTTTACTTGATTTGCTTGAAGTCTATCTTCCGTACCTTCTAAATTTACTATAGAAGCTAGTGATGATTTTCCAAATGTATCTTCTTTATTTTCTTTTACTCTATTTGCAGATCCGGGTGTTCCATCTTCATTAACAACTCCCGAAGCTATACCTGGTTGACTAAACCACCAATCTGAATGAATGTATTTTTGTCCAAACTCATCCAATGCAGAGGTAGAACTTGTGTTCAAATCTTCAGATAATAAATGGTTAGTAACTGTTTGTTGCCCCTCTTGTACAACACCACCTGCAATTGGACGGTGAAAGTCGTATACATTTAGTAATCCATAATCTCCACCTAACCCATCTATAACACCAGCTCTAGTTCTTGATTCATTACGAACTTCTTTGTTAGGATTATCTCTTAAATCTCGGCCATATCTGTAAGTTGTTGTTTTCTCTCTTTCTGGTAACACAAGACCAAATCCACCTCTACTAGCTGGATATCTTCTTAAAGAAGACGGTGCATTTAATTGATTGTTTTCGTTACTTGTGTTTATCGACACAAATGTCGTAGCACCTCCAGGAGAAGCAGGATCTGTATTCGCACCACCAAGAAACATTGACATTAAATCTTGAGGAGCATCTTTTAAAGAATACCCAAGAGGGTGTGGTCCAGTTCTCCCAACTTCAGGTCCTGTAAATTGTTCCAAGTCCGCAGAACGGACATTTTTAGTAAGTTTTATATCTTCACCAAAAATATAATCGTCTCTCGCATTAGGTTGTGGTAATCCCAAATAAACACTATCTGCTATAAATGTAGGATATGTTTGGTCGTCAAATACCCCTATCAAAGAAAGAAGACCACCAGCAGCTCCTTTATCTCTTCTCTGTCTTACATTAACTCCAATTATTGGAACACCAGATGACAAAGTTGTTGGATCATAAAAACTTGGTTGATATGCATTTACTTGACTTAATAAAGTTTCTTGGCCAAAGAAACCTATACCAGCTGCTGAACCTATAAAACTAGCCATTCTTAAAGTATCATCAACAGTTGATTTAAGTGGTATCATTCTAGTACCATATAATTCATCATTTATATTTTTTATTACATATGGTTCATTACCCCTAGAAGCTCCGAAAAGTTGTCCACCTGGTCCTTGTGATGGATGAGTACCACTTCCATCATTTTGTAAACTCATATTTACACCATTGGTAAATTTATTACCAGTTACAGTTTGGTCTGTATTATATAATACCTCAAATTGATTATGGGTAAATTCTACAGATTGTCCACCTTGAAGTTTTACCTCTTTTGATGGAAACAAACCTATACCGACATTAGAACTTCCAAATTCACCCGCGTTGTCAGCTGGATTAAATAACTCACCATCTGTAGGTGTCGAAAAATTACTATCAATATTTTGTGTGTTTATAGTATAACCACCATGATATGTTGTTAATGGTGTATAAGTTAATGCTTCTAAATCAATCCCTAAAAATTGACTATTTAGATAATCACCTGATGTCAAGTTTGGTGTAAAACCTACTGCATATGGTGCTGAAAAATCTTCTTCTACAATATCTTCAGTTGATGGGTTATCACCAAAAACACTTGATTTATTTAAAAATGATAATCCACTTTCTATTTGACTATCTAAAGTTAAATTTGATTCACCCCACATTGTGTGAGTTCCAGTTCCAATATAAATTTCTTCTAATCCTTCTTGAAATCCAGCTCCATCTTCTGTTCTTAAAAATCTTGATATTCCAGCTTCACCCACAGGTTGATTATAACCAGCAGGTAATTCAGATGTATTACCAAAATTTGGTGTAAATCCAGGTATGGGTGCTGTCAAAGTATCATAATAAGAAGTTAAACCACTTATAAAGTCAACACCATCAGTGGTTTGACTATTGAAAGTAACACTACTAATGTCGTGAGTGTCAAAATTCATTATACTAGCGGGTTTTGTAAAAGAGTTACCAGTTATATCTTTAAATTGAGTTGTAAATGGATTATCTACATCAGACAGTGTAAACCCATCTGCACCTGTGTTGTCAAAGAAATCAACAGGTCCACCAAACTCATCTGATATTGGATTTCTTGTGTGAATGCTATCGTAATAACTTGTTGTTGGGTCATAAGTTGCGTTTTCATTATCTATACCATTGAATTGACTATCTGATAACGCTGTTAAATCATTTGTGAATCCATTTGCATGAATATCATCAAAGAAATTAACAGGACCTGGAAAAGTTAAGGATTCACGATATTGTTTATGAGTTCCAGTTTCATATTGCCCATTTCCCACATATTCAGAATTACCAACAAGGCCATCAGGCCATATATATCCACCAACATTAAAATTAGGTGTGAAACCTGGAACAGCTGGGTTTACATTACTATAATATGAATTTATTCCACCAAAGAAATCTACGGAGCCAAGTTCTCCAAAATTAGAATCAACTCCAATGTATAAAGAATTACCAATATCACCATCACCAAATGTATCACCTGTAGGTCCAAAATTAGATGTAAATCCTGGAATCTCATGATCAAATAAATTAACCACATATGGTAAACCATTGTCAGATGTTAAAGAATAAGGTGATGGAATATTAAATGGGCTATTTAAATCTGAATGAATACTGTCATAAAATTGTGTTTCTCCACCATTATACATATCTTCCAAAGATGATATATTATATTCACCTAATGTTGGTGTCGTAACATTTATATACTCTGAATTACCTACATCTCCTTCACCAAATGTATCACCTGTAGGTCCAAAATTAGATGTAAAACCAGGTACTGCAGAATCAATAAAATTATTACCTACTGTTGATTGATTTTCAAAAGTTGTTCCTGAACGAGTATGTGCACCTGTTTGAGTTCCTATATATAAAGAATTACCAACTTCACCTTCACCAAAAGTAAAACCACCAATGTTAAAGTTAGGTGTAAAGCCTGAAATAGATGGTTTTATTGATGAGTAATATGAATTATCTCCACCAAAAAAGTCTACAATTCCAGGTGGTCTTAATCCATCAGGACTTTCAAAATCAATTAATTTAGAAAGAGGAAATGGATTGAAAGTATCCAATTCAGGAGTTTGACCTTTTTTGTTAGGTGTCGGAATAATACTATTAGGGTCAACAGTAGTTTTCTGTGGTGTTGAACTGAATACATTTGTATCTTGAGTTGTTTTCACAGGTGTTGGATTCACTGCGTTAATTTCTTGTGTTGTTTTCACAGGTGTTAGATTAACAGCATTGGTTTCTTGTGTTGTTTTATCCAATGTAGGATTTACTGCATTAATTTCTTGTGTTGTTTTCATAGGTGTAGGATTCACTGCATTAGGTTCTTTTGTCGTAAAATTAATAACATTAGAACTAAATCCCCCCTCTATTTCTGGTGTTGTTTTTTGAGTTGTTGTTCTTGTATCACCAATTAATGAATATTGACTAACCATTTTTGATAAGTCAGTTCTATCAACTTTATTTATTTCTGGAGAGCTTGTATTAGATTTAGGCGAAAATTCAGCTGGCTCTTGAGTTGGTTTCTCAACAGTTTCTCCAAACTTTGTTATATTTGCAAATGCACTTTTTAAGTTTTTTAAACTCAATTTATTTCTCCTAAATTATTATCCAAATCCTGCATTATTGTCTGATATTTGTGCTTTAAGATTTTTAATATTCTTACCTGTCTCTTTACCTATCATTTCTTCAAATGTACCATCTTGGAATCCTTGTAACAGAGCTTTTATATCTGCTCTAATTGATGCCAAAGAATCTTTCATAGAGCCCTCTCCTGTATCCTCATTGCCTCCTCCAAGTGCCAAACCAATAGATTCTAAAGCTGGTGCCAATGCTGTCAACACACCTAATACCGGCATAGCTGCCATTCCAGCTATACTAACGGCTGATAATGCTGTTGCTAAACCAGCTAAAGCAGTGCTTAATCCAATTATACTTCCTGTCATAGCTGTAAATTCTACAAATTTTTGCATTGTAATAGTTAAAGTCTCTCTAATTGAAACCAAATTTTCTTTCAATGTAGTAAATGAAGCATTTAATTCATCAAGAAATCCTCTCATATCAACTACAGCTGTGTTTATGTTACTTAAATTATTAGCCATTAAACCATAAGAGATTGCTGCCATTCCAGCTGAATAAGCACTTTGTAACATAGGTGGACCTAAAGCTAAAAATGCCGCACCCAATGTATACATTCCAGGTCCAAGTGGAATCAATACTCCCATAGCTGTAGCCAATGCTCCTGCATTTTCTGCAAATGTAGCCATATGAGGTCCAGCTAATGAAACCGCGTAACCAATCACTAACATTGCACCACCCAAAGCTAGTAATGCTAAAATACCTGCTCCAAACACAAGTGCACCAATACCACTAAACATTATTGCACCTAATACAAAGGTAGCGGCGGCTAATACAATGAGAGCTCCAGCGAATGCAATTATAGACCATGGGTCTACACCAGCCAATAATGAAAATGCATATGCCGCTGGAATTAATGCTGCTCCAAGTACCGCGACTGCAAGAGCACCCATTAACATTTGTGCTGAACCTTGTCCTAACATTCTAGCTACAAATCCCATTACAACTAATGCACCTAATCCAAACAATACAGATTCCCAATTAACACTATTAAATTGTTGAAAAGCTTTTGCTGCCACAAATAGAGCTCCAGATAAAATCAATATGGCGAAAGCTCCCTTTATCATAGCTTTTGGATTTAAACCTTTAACCCATCCGAATCTATTCGTTGTAGTTTTTGGTGGAGCTTTGTCAAGTTCTTTTTTAACGGTTCTTTGCATTATCAAATTTTTCAATAAATCTTTTCCAGCTTTTAATGTTTTAAACATTCCCTCTGCCATTCTGAATACTTTTATACTTGCCCAAACAATAGCTACTGCTAATATCACCATATGAAGTTCACCAGCCAATACTAAAACATATCCTAAAAATTTAGCGAATTGTGTTACACCATAAACAATACTATCCACAGTATCACTATTTTCTTCTAACCAATAAGCAACTGCTGCAAGAAAGTCATATCCAATCTTTTTAAATTGATTAGCCATCTTATTTATATTACCCATAGCATCGTCACTTACAAGTGTTGATGCATCGAACTCACTCATTCTCATCAACTCATCTTGAGTTTTTCCAGACATCTTAGCCATTTTAGTCATTTGTGCTACTGATACACCTAAAGCGTCTGCCAACGCTTGTCTTTGTAATACATTCATAGAATTTAATTGTGCTTCAGAACCTATTTGACTAACTAATTCATCTTGTAATCCAGCTAAATCTCCAGCTAATGCTAACTCTCTAGCTCTTTGTAAATTCAATTGTTTACCAGTCATAGCCGAAGCTGTCATTTCAGCCTGAATTGATGATTGAAAATCTAATAAATTATCTGCTATACCAGCCACATCAGATAAAGTCATTCCTAATTGTGCAGCTTTTACAGCTGCTTGCACCATATTTTCACCTGTATCTTTTGTATATTTGGCTATTTCATCCGAAGACTCTGCCATATCGGCTAAAACTTGTTTTGGTGCTACATTTGAAGCCTTTGCTAACAATGTGGTTTGTTTTATAAAATTATTAGCTGTTTCTTCTGATTGTCCAGTAACAGCAACTAATGTTGAGAATAATGCAGCTGTATTATCAACTCCCAAACCAGTGGCTTTTGCAGTATCTAAAATAGATTCCGATAATAATGCGGCCTCATCTACACCCATACCTAAACCAGCTGTTAAAGTATCAATTGATGTAACTAAATCTGTAAACTCGTATCCTAATCCAATAGCAGTCGCTTCTGCTTGTGCTAATTCACCTCTAAACTCCGTCGCCCCTATTGCACCAAACTCATCACCAAATTTAGAAGCTTGGGCATTTAATGCCGAAAATAAAGCTAAAACTAATCCAATCCCTAAAGCCATTTTCCAATTGTTTTTTAAAAACATACCAACTTTTGCACCAGCAGCCATAAATTGTCTTGAAAACATTGCAACAGCTGCTGTTATACCTGCATCTAACCCAATAGCTTGTGTAAACGCGTTGGAAGGTATGCCACCTAACCCATTTGTTAAACCATCTTCAACTGCGGTTTTAAATTCCGATTCCATTTCTTTTAATTCTAATTTGTCTGCTAGATTATAAAAGGGTGCCAGCCGCTTTTCAATCTCCTTTTCATCCAAACCCATTTCTCTTAATGTGTCACCAAATTCTAATGCTGCATCTCTTAAATCTAAAGAACCTGACACACCAGTTAATGTTCCTTCAAGAACCTGACCCAATATAGCAGCAGCGTCTTTATATTCTTTTCCTAAAAATGCACTACCTGTTTTAGTTAAACTATCAAAAGCTACTTGAGCTCCTGCAACAATTGATTTTTCAAAATTACCACCAAAACCTTTAGCTGCTTTTTTACCAGCATTCTTCAAAGCTTTTGTTAACGATTTGGATACATCTTCAAAGTCAGGTTGAAAATCCTCACTAAATTCATCAGCCATTTCTTCAGGACCTTGAAGTAAATCAACATCACCATCATAATCATATGAATCTTCATAGATGGTATCATATTGATTTGTTTTTTCATTCCATTGTAGAATGACTTCTCTATAAATTTTTTGAGACATCAATGTTCCTCGTTAGTTTTATATAAAAAAATCTTTTGGTACATCTTTACCAGTTGTTTCTTTATACCATTTTGCAATTTCTGCTGCATCTTTATTGATTTTAGAAATTCTTTTTTTGATTGCAGGATCATTTCTGAAAGCTTTATATATCTTATCTGCACTTGGTTTTTTATTTTTACCCCTTGAAAAAAACTTTTTTATCTTATCAAGAAGTCTTGATTCATTGATAATATTTTCTTTATTCATATATGATTTTTTACGCATATATATTCTCCTATGAATTGGATATACTAACTCATATATAAATATTAGATTTACGAAAAATTAATTATCTTATCTTCTTGGAATGTTAGGTGTGGACATAGATGGCTTTTTATTAGCCTTGTCCATCTGTTTCTTTTCTTCTTTTTTAACTTTTATTAATTGTTGTGTATAAAAGTTTCTTAAATAAACAGGCATAGTGTATATATCATCATGTGTAAAACCACCTTGACTATGATAACAAATTTGGAATATATTTTCGTGAATTTGAGGTCTATGATTGGGATTTAGGCCAAAAAAATTCGACGGTCATTGGAATATCCAATGAGACCGTCTCTCCTTCTATATCTACTTCTTGTTTTAAATCTATATCAGGATTAATCCTATTAATTTCTTCCCTTAAAATCAAAGACTCTTTTGACAACATATTTTGTACAAACCCAGCGATAATACCCTTTTCTGTGTTGCCATTTACAGAAGTTATCAAATGTTTTAATCTTGTAGTAACTTCAGCTTGTTGTCCTATCTTTTTTAAACTTTTTAATTCATTAGAAATAGCCAATTCATCTTTTCCTGTTAAAAGTTTATATGTTATTTTTGTTTTTGTCACTGGTAATTCTAATTCAAATTCATTATTTGAATAATCTACATCTTCAGCTATGGGTTTAAATTGACACTCTGTTAAATCAAAAGAATGTGGTATTTTTTCACCTGTTTCTGGATGTTGAATTTCAACATTATATTCACCACCATAAGCTAATATACGAGCTGCAATCATAACAGCATTTTTGTCACCTATTAACAAATCATTACAGCTAACTCCTTTTGAAACTATAAGAGAGTCAAGAAGTTTATCTACTACTAAACCTTTTTTGATAAGGTTCTGTGATGTAAGAATATCTTCTTCTTTTGCCGTCATATATTTAATTTCAACTTTACCCTCTGATAATGGGGATTCTTTTGGGTATAACTTACCTTCACTTGGTAAATCTACCATTTCCGTTGGATATTTAAACTCTTGTTTTTCTTCTGCCATTACTTATTTCTCCTGTAACTTAATTAAACTTCAATTGCTCGTCTAAACCAACCTAACCAAAATTTCTCTTGATTTGGTTTATCTATAACTATGTTTGCAAATCGTAACACACGATACGCTCTTACTACATCTACACCTATTTT
>MDSV01129223.1_pt1 | contig 13036 bp, 8 predicted proteins | sample 810851 | NCBI WGS metagenome assembly MDSV01 (sample SAMN05326640, study PRJNA326480) | marine metagenome | isolation source: seawater | place: Atlantic Ocean: North East | collected 2012 | reverse complement strand
GCTCGCATGTTACCGGCTCTGAATAAAGACACGTGACACCATTTGGTGGTATACCATCCTCAGGAATGACGTCAATGATTCCAACCCCACAAGCAGATTTGTCATTGTTATAGTAATATAGCGTTGTGTATGCCGCATCGGCAGCGACTGATATTTTCTTAGTACAATCTCCGTCGTCGGATGTACAATCTTGAAATTCGGAAAGTGCCGGAGCACCCCACGTATCACCTGCGGATATTCTCAATCCAAAAATGTTACTTGAAAATCCAACTTTAAATTGTGTCGTGCCGTTTCGTCGTATCTGAATGCGAGGCATGGACTCGGTAAACTCCCAACTATCACCAAACAGGATGCCAGGAAGCCGTGTGTGGTGTGCGGCAGAAACATAACACTGTGAACTAGTATCGATCCATTTTAGGAGATACCGGTCTGAAGCAGAATGATCTCTGTTAAAATTATAGATTCCGCTGGACCTACTTGCACAATTTGCAATGCAGATCACACTGCCATATGGTTCTGGGCTCGTGATACACTCTGGTAGGCCTTGCAAATATTTGCCCACATCACACACACATGCCTGGTTAGAATCCACAAACGGTTCCGCGCACGTGCACGCATCGACGGAGGTGCTGCCTGCGGGGGATGTAGAGCCGGTAAAGCAAGGCGTGCACGCTTCAGAGCCCACTGCACTTTTGTAGGTGCCTGCTGCACACGGCGCGCAGTTGCTTGCATCGGCGCCTGTGTATCCTGCTTCACAGACACAGTCTGCGTACTCGTCGTGCGCTTCGCCTACAGTGGTTGAATGCTCTGGGCACGCGTCGCACGCGAGCTGGTTCGCAAACGTGGCCTTGTACGTGCCCACTACACAAGGCTGACAAGCGTCCACCGCGGATCCTCCGTCAGGATTGAAGTACCCAGGCATGCACTGGCACAGGTTCTCCGCGTCCGCGTGTCCTGGGATTGGATAAAGACATGTGACACCATTTGGTGGCATACTATTTTCAGGAATGACGTCGATGATTCCAACCCCACAATCAGGTTTTTGGGTGTTCCAGTAGTAGAGTGTCGTGTATGTCGCATCGACAGGAATAGTCATTTTTTTTGTACATGTAGAATCACCCCATTGACACGACACAAGTTTCAAATTTTCCGTAGAACCCCAGACGCTGCTTTCAGATATGTAAAAATACAACAGATTACTACCTGTCAAGCCAGCAATGTTATAAACACTTTTGAAATATGTTGTGGCGCCTCGTCGTACCTGGAAACGAGGCATTGCCTCGGAAAGTTCCCAACCACCATCTACGTCCCTGGCCATGTTATAACATTGTGTATTTGAATCTGAATAAGACATCAGAAATCTGTCATATGTTCCACTGCCTGGATATGGGTTTGTAAGACAAGTTGGCGGTATATTGGTGCCACTGTTTACTCGGCACGGCGAGCACGCGTCGTTCCCCACGTGATCCTTGAAGTAATTGGCATCACAGGAAACGCAAGCGTTGGCGCTGGCATCGAACTCAAATCCAGCACTACACTGACATGTGTTGCCGATCAGCTCCCCGTTCGCCACGCACTGGCACCCCGACCCTCCACTGTACACTGTGCTGGCAGCAGAGCACTCACAGCTGTTGTCGACCAAAATCATCAATGGGTCTGCACATGTACACACGTTTGATCCAACATCCAACTCGTATCCTGAATTGCACAGACACAGGTTCTCCGAATTTGATCCAGTCTGTCCATCAGTTCCAGAGTTTACGCGGCACGGCGAGCACGAGTGGTCCCCCACGGCCTCTTTGTAATAATTTTCAGCGCAGGCAACGCAGCCGTTGTCACCAGGCTCAAACCCAGCACTACACTCACACTCGTTGCCCACCAACTCCGTGCCTTCCGAACAAGTTGGACCGAGTGTCACACACGCAGATCGATCAGCATTTGGTTCTTCAGGTGCATTGCATTTGGTACAATATGTGATCCATCCTCCAACAGAAACCCAACCAGTTCCACACTGTACACATTTACAATTGTGCGCGTATGGTGAACATGTGTAAGAAGGCATAAACTGTCGCAGAAATGGGTCGATATGTACGTGACCAGGCGCGCAAGGGGAAAAGGCAGCATAACCAAATTTGAACATTACGAAATAAACAAATATGATGAGCTTATTGCGCACGTTGACCATTACTTCAACTTTACTCAATGCATATATAATTGCCACGCCACAATTGAAGAGAGTCACGGATCATCCTCGACCGCCGGTCTGGCGGCGCGACCACTCTTGCGCCAGACCTGCAGCGCGCCAGAATCGTCGAAGAGCATCACCGCGCAGAGGATTTCGTGCGTCTTGTACCGCTCGCACGCCGATTGCAGGTAGCGGCTCGCCTGGCGCTTGTGCTTTTCCTCGATTTTGGTGCCGTTGATCTTGAGCTCGAGGATGACGCATTTTGCCACCTCAATGTCAACGATTCCCTCGCACACGGAGTTCTGCGCGACAGACCTGTTGTAGCGCAGCTGGCTGACGAAGGGGATGCCTTTGGCGTACAGTTCGAACTTCATCGCGTCTTCGTACGCTTTCTCGGTGTGGCCTGGACCCAGCTGTTTCAAAGCTTTTCTGGCGGCGCGCACGCACTGCTTGAAAACATGCAATTTGTGTGACGCTGGCATGCTGATGGAAATTGCGGCACCGCCACTGCTTAGTGTACGATTCTATTTTGTCATCACTACTCGTTTTTGTTATTTAACCGAAAACATACATCAAAAATGCCAAGGTTTTGGGTTTTGGTACTACTTGCCGCCACCCAATGCCACGCGCAGTATATCGACGCCACGGAAAAAGATATGGTGCTCATGGCATTGTCAGATTGCAATTCACAGACACTAGATTTCAAAAGGGGCATTGACAGTGTGGTGGCGTTCAATATGGCGTTTCACTGGACTGGCACTAACAGCCTGTCGGATTGGGAGTATGGAGAGGCCTACACGACAGAAGAGCACATGAAATGCGTGGATTACCGGTACAGAACACGGATGAAAGTTCCGCACTTTTTTGAGCAGTACCTTGGATCGCTGTCGGTGAACCTGAAAATCAGCAAGACGACCTGCGCGAATGAAACTGTGTTTGAGGATCATGCGGTGGTAGAAACACCCATGTTGATTCCCGAGGTGCGCACATCGCTTCACTGCACGCAAGACGACCATTATCTCACATCCATCACCAAGACTCGATACGCTTTGCCTTGGATGCTCTCTTTTCTGCAAGACGCCATTACCAGACACATCATGTCGAAGTGCAAGCAAAAGGTGGGTGTGCTGACGTCTGAGCTGTGCGTGCAGCCTTCAACGTTTGCTGTGATGCCTTCGTGACACCGGCACCAAAATGAGTTTGAAAGCAACCAGGCCTGCGCAAGTAAATAAAAAGGCGTAAAAGAATGTGTCGTTGAACATGGACTCGGCTGTGGGTGGCGTCTTTTGCGCTCGCTGGAAGCCCGTGATCACCACGGATGTGTCGGCGGTGCTCTGCACGGCGGTGTTTTTTGGCCAGGTGAATGTCTGTAAATTGCTGTCAGCCTTTGTGCTCACGGTGCGCCTCAGACCAGCAATGTCTGTAATCGATGTGTCAGCGGCAATCATCACACCCGTCACCTCCACCTCAGACTGCAGCAGGCGCCGCGAAGGCTGCAGCTTGATGCTTTCCAACTCCCCATCCCCGAATCGACCGGAAAACACTGCGTGCCGCAGCAACATCTGGTTAATGTCGTCGTTCAGCCGATGACTGAACACCGTGCCGGGAACCATCAGCACGACGACAATGTCGGCGTCGAAGGAGCTCTGTATGTCGGCTTGCATGTTATCTGCAAGCGCGTCCACAGCTTGGAAGAACGAGTCGGTGTATTCGCCGTTTTCGCTGTTGCCATTGTCCACGTAGAGTGAAAACTTCAACTGCACCGAGGTAAAGTCAGCAGGCAGTGGCTGGCAGAAGTAGCCAGAGAGATTTGCGTCGGTGGCGCTTGGCGGAAACGAATTGAATGGATACCTCACGTGTGCGTCATTGCACTCCCACATGCATGGCATCTGGCTTGGATCCGTGATGTCTTTCCATTGCTGTAGGTGTAGCGTCGCTTTCGGCGGCGTGTACAGTCCACGCTGTGGGCACTCGTGGTTGAAAATGACCGTTCCGTACAGCAGCGTGGGCACGCGCAGGCTGAGTGTTTCGCGGTACTCGTGCACGGTGTAGATGCGATTCTGAGTAGAATCCGAGTCGTTGGGATCCATTACAAAGAGTATGCGCAGTTCCAACGTGAGTGTTTCGTTGGCAAATAGACCGTAATTGAGCAGATCGTCGATCTTGTTGCCGATCCTGATTGCGTTAGGAAACACCTCCGTAAAGACACCGTCAAGCACATCGTCGTCGCCGGATGGTATGCATTCGTGCGTAGACGCCACCGAGCCATGATTCCATTTTGGATCTTGGACCAGGTTCCGAAGTTGCGCGCATGTGATGAAAGTGTTCAGGTCGCTGCTTACGCTGTCTGCAATGCCGCACTCGTAACTGCTTGCGTTGCAGACTTGAACGAGCAAATGATTATGTTCAGGGAGCGCATCGAAGTGCATCACCCACGCATTCTGAGCATTGTTAAAGTCGACCGTCGAACGCTGTACGATATTATCATCCGGAACTGATAGGAGCGCCTGCACACACGTCAGAGACATGCACAAAGTTGACACCGCCAAAAAAATACTTTTCATTCATTTTATTTTTTGCGGTTTTATATAAAAAAGAATGGCTGCTTTTGTTCTTTCTATTTCTTTTTGAGGCACCATTGGCACAAGAGCAATAGGGATGAGGTTGCCAACAGAGTGACATGCTGAACGCCCCTCGCATCACACCACCTGGCATCATGAACTCTGAGCCCATCACGATTGCCATGGCTCTGGCGTTTTTGAGCTGCACGCATCCCCGTCTCGGCACCGACAGTGATTTTCTCATGATGCCACCGGAGCTGATGTTATTTGTCTTCTTTGGCACCAAGTCGTTTCTCGAGGGCATGGAGACACTCTCCGCAGCCTCGACTTTTGAACAGGCGGTGCGTCATGACTCGACGCGGAAGCCGATATCTTTTGCAGTGGTGCAACAATCCGTGATACCCCCGACAAAAAGCACGTTCTTTGGCCGCTCCATATCTCTCAATTGGCTGAGGCATGTGTTTGACATGCCTTTGATGCCGACTCCAACTGTCGCATGGAATGTTTGTCTGGATTTCGGGGTGTACGCCCCGGGGTCGAGTACGCTTCCACGCGATTGGAATGCAACTCGTCTGCACCCAGGGTGTTCGACTGATGCTTGCACATGCAAGCTTCTGTTTGACGGTTCTGCGAGAGCACGCCGCGTGCTGGATACTATGGTGTTCGGAACCAAGCGAATGCACCCTGTGACTGAACGGATGGTTCAGAGCACACACAACAACTTTCACGAGTTATTTTCCCCGCACACTAGGCGCTTCATGGCAAAATGGCTGTCAGCTCGCGACGACAACGCCACGTTTCTTCTCAGTGAGCCGTCGTTTGAAGACATCGGAATGCTGAACCTGGCGTGCCAGCAGACATCCGCCAAGTGGGTGTTGAAAGCGCTGTGGCTTATTTGGGGAAGGCAAAACTGTGATCGCTACGTGCGCGTTCGCTGCAAAGCTGAAGGTCTGCAGATATTCGTGGTCGGGAGGCACTTGGTTCCCGAGCAAATTACAAGCAGTCGATTGTTTGACAAGTTTCGCAACAAGGCTCGAGGCTTGCGTTATCTCTGATTCAAGTTGGAAGCGTGGAATTGGAGTCGTGCTCGTGCGTCTTGGTCGTGGCCTGTGGCACGACGAAGTGCAGCAGCATGAACATACCACTAAAAAACAGACACACGTAGATCACGCGAATGCTGCGGCGCCGGGGGCTCTGCCACCACGCACGCTCGTGTTCTTCTTTCTCTGTATCCAATACCCCGCCGTGGTATTGCAACACGTAATAAGCCAACGCAAACGACGTGAATAGAAACAACCAGGAGACTTCAATCAGCATTGATTTGCGGCGCAGAGGCTTAAATAAACACATAATTTATATACACAAAACTTCATTCCTCTTCATCTTCTTCCGGAACTGGTTGAAGCAGCAGCTGTTCAGAAGTGCGTCGGGGTCAACTTCTTTGCCACAGACAAAAATCTGTAAGCCATGCTCCATACCCCGAACGCGCACGTGAGCGCGGCAGTTGTTAGATCCCCAGAGGTCGCACAGCCAATACGCCACCGTCAACGCGGAGCACCTGCGCCTAAGAGTTTGCGAGAACTGCCGCTGTGAGCCGTCCACCGTCAAGTAGTTGATTGTCGCGGTTTTGTAGATGGCAAACGCGGGCTCAAAAAGAAGAAAATTGTGGTCTTTGTCGTTGGCCATGAAACGCAGAGAGAAGCGTCGACAGGCTGAAAATAATTCGAAATACCAATCCTGGTAACGCTGAAAGTTGCTCAGAATGTATGCGTGCTTCATCACCACCACTCTGTTTTCATGAACTGTGGCAAAAAAGTTGTCCCCGGCAAACGGTATTCGGTATTTATCTCGTCTCTTTTCCCTTTCCCCCGTAATGGTGCGTTTGATCCGCCCACAGCAATGAGACATTGGCATAGCTATGTCTTGAATTCGAAAAAACGCTGTAAGCCAAAAGACGTCAGGCGAGAACATGTTGGGACTCAGGAGACGCCGGGGATTGGTCTGAAGCACCACGTACATGCGAACAAAAGAGTCCATGATCTTGCGCATAACATCCGAAGGTAGCAACTGCAGTTTGGAACAAGCGCCCAGGCGAGAGTGTGACGCCATCGCGACAGCCAGAATCTGAGAATGCCAAATGTTTGGCGACTGGTTTGCCTCCACGATGACATGTAAAAGAGGCCTGGTATCAATGTTGACGGCCTGGCAAGAATTCATTTGAGTGAATTTGCGTAACAGCGTGATTAGCATATTCAATGAATTTATTTTTTTGCCTACTTCAGTATTTCCTCATGGCAAAGCAGTGGCATCAAGTGCACAGTGCCGTCGTTGCGATTGAACCCGAGCTTTCCGAAACACGCAAATGCCTGTTCGTCTGGAAATGCGTAGTGCGTTCCCGGTCGAGCGCTGATCACCATCGAGTCGTCGTTGAGCGTGGGTGCTACATATACCGTCACTCGTCTGTTTTTCACAGGATATCGCTGGTTGTACGTGACCGTGGTGGTCGGGAAGCAAGGTGCCTTGGGATTGTACGAAAACTGCGTGCCAAACTCGGCACCACTCGAGAGGTCTTTGGGTCCACAGAACAACCAGAAACCCTCGGTTCCAAACATATCAAGAATCACAGCGGAGTCTGTTCTGTGTAGAAAGGTGCCGCCTTGCACCACTCTGACCTGCTGTGTCTTGTTGTCAATGCAAATATCAGACTGATACGAGTAGCAAATTGGCAGTGCCATGTAGATATCCTCGCGAGGGTCGTGTACATCAACCACATGCTTCACCGTCAGATTCATGAACTTGGCAAGGTCGTACGCAATTCTGTTGTGATTGCGGTGCGTTGCAGATCGAAGCCAGTGCGTCTCTTCGGAATCCACCACTCGCTTGCATGTCTCTGTCTCTTTGCAATCATAGAACAGATTTTGGTACTCTTCGCAAGCTTTGGTGAGACAGCCGGAAACCACGATGTAAAGTTTATGCTCTCTGGAGTCTTTGTTCAGAGTACGACCAAACGAATGGTAAAGACCCAACTTGCTTGGAAGCGCACACGACCATGCGTGCTGGTCAGGCATCAAATCGTCTCCAGAATCCGCAATACATGAAAACGAAGGCTGATTGTTTTGCTCTTGCCGCAGCTGCTGCACAAACTCAATAAGTTTTTCTTTCATACGCTCCCCATTGTTCACGATTCTCAAGACGTCGGAGTGAAACCCTCCAGCGCACGGCGTGGGATTGATGCATTCGAACACGGATGTTACACAAATCACACCCTTGCTGATTGGAAGCACCTTTGCCATGGTTGTCTGGTGCACACTGTACATGAATCCCAGCAGCTCCCCCTCTTCCGTCATGTGGTGATTGGGCATAATTTTGATGTTACCATGCGAGCTGCACTGCAGCATGTTCAGGCATGCATCTCTTTCTTCCGTCGTCATGGGTTGCCATGCCTCGTCGCAGTTCAAGCGAGACTCTGTTTCAGAATGATCGGAATCAATTCGCATGTTCATTATTTAAAACAGATATTGATGATATATAAAGTAGAACCAATTGATACTAATTATGCGTCAACTCAGTCACTTTATCTTTGCACTGTTTGTCGCGGTCTTACCGTTCTGCTGCAGTTTGATTGTACCCCCTCTTCGCCAGCCAACCGACAATCGACACGAGTTCAGACTCGTGCGCAGAAACATTTCCAATGTCTTCCATGGTCTACACAGACGCAACTCAACAGAGAGCGTCTCGAGAAGCACCAAGAGGCCTAGGGTGAGTCGCTCAGACAGCCGCCCAGACATAGCAAACGCATCACAAGGCAGCAAAAGACCCAAAGTATATCGCTCCGACACATTCGTGTTCGACATGCCGTTTTACGCGTTTGTGCCTACACCGCACCCGGTAACAGATAGCAGTACACAAACAATAAAGTAATTTCACCAATCACCGACACATAGCCCATACATACCACCACCAAGCAATCTAATTTGTCGACGCAATCCGGTCTGCGCTTGATCAGACAAACGTTCGCGATATTTTTAGCCAGTATGTAACACAGGCTGATATGCAAGAACTTGCGCGACCATATCGTGAAAATATTGCGAGAAATTATCAGAGTTGAGCAGGTGATTGTCACAGCAAGCAAGCTCTCCAGGCCGATTACTTGAACGCGAGACAAGACTCTGTCCATCATGCCTGATATTGTTTCTGGATTATATACTAGCCAATGTGGAAGTTAGCCCACATGCGCACACGAATTGGCGTCATGCTGGAATTGAAATATGCGTGCCACGGCGTTCTTGGCAGGTACCGCGTGGAGTGCACGAGAACTGCCTGGTAAGAGTGCTGTGGTTGTTGTGCGAAGTGCTGGCATAGACTCAACACGTGATCGCCGTCATGAGGAACGCCAAACTCGGCACGGAGCCACTGGCGCGCGGCTTGTTGTGACGACTCTGAGCAATCCTGCAAGATATGCACCGCGTCGTCTTGAAACAGGTTAGGGTGCCATGATTGGTAGGCACATGCGTCTGGATGTTGGCGACACGCGGTGCGGAGATCGTACGTGAATTTCAGAGATCCGTGGTCAAGGTTCGTCACAGCAGAGAGCCCATCAATAGCAGCGTCGACTGTATCGCTCCGTGAATACAGTGCCAGCACGTTCTGTAGAGAAAAGGTCAGAGGGTATGTATCATACGCTTGCGCAGCAAACGTGAATAGCTCTCCCAGTTCACCGTGAGTGGCATCGCCAGTGTCTGTCAGCTCAAACAGCGCTGTCATCCGCGACTTGCCCATGCCATTGACACTGCGAATGCTGGCAAGCGAGAACGTGGTGTTAGTCTCTCCCACATCACATACCGCAGGCGCCAGCTGCATGTTGCGGCTCACGGCAATATCCTGGTCATTTCCAGGACCCATGAGCAGAGAAAGATATGCAATGACTTGATCGGAACCCCCTTTCCAGTACGAGACGTACGTCGTATGCTCTGGTCCTATCGTGAACGTGTTGCTGGTCAGATACTGAGCATTACTGTCAAACTTTATGTTGCCACAGTTCTCAATCTCTGTCATGCGCGTCATGCCTTGCACGCGCAGGCTAATGTCGTATACAGGACCCGACACACCGAGCTTGAGAATGTACACGTGCTCGTTGGTGGCAGTGGTGTACGCCTTGAACACCTGCGCGTCAAACTGGTCGAGCTTGATGTACTGCTGGTTTTTGACGAAGAAGACGTGCTGTTGAGCTCTCTCCAGCGTCAAGACTACCTTTGCCGACACCGTCGTTGACAGTACAGTGTCGAGCTGACTGACGTAGATGTCGCACACGGTAGTTCCGTTCACGTCACGACACGAACCAACTTGTGCAAGGTCGGCGTCAGACACGCTGAATTTCAGCGACGTCGATGACAGTTGAGTATGCTGCAGTGGATGGCTATCGGAGCGCGAGCAAGCATCTGACGTGGCTGACGCCGGGAAGCCGGCTTGATTCAGCTGCGACACACGCCAGTAGTTTGCGTAGCAGCACTGTTTTCCGCGACAGTCGGTGAGCTCGGTCGCGCCGACGACGACGATGAATCGGCTGTGGTTGGTGTGCTCGATAGTGAAGGTGTTGTCCTCTGCCGTGCGCTCGTAGTTTGTGATAGCAATGTTATGCTGGATGCCGGCGTTGGCAGTCGAGGCTTTGAGCGGCGGTGTGACGCAGTTGTCATCTACCAAAATATAATCTTCGATACATGTAAAGTCGCATGTCGTGGACGTGGTAGAAACAGCGTATTGTTTGAGGAGCGCATTACCACTCTCACACGACTCGCATCCAAAATACGGCTCGTCCAAACTCCGAAGCTTGGAGTTTCCCAGACACGCGATGGGACAGGAGTATGCGTCGTTGTACGTCTCTCCATCGTCAGTTGCAGCATGCAGGGTGTAGTCCAGAAACTTTGTATCGTTGTATTGACACAGCCGACAGAAGCTGTCGCTCGTCTGTGTATGGCCACCGCGGTAAAATCCAGTTGCACATGGTGAGGTGAAGTCTATAAACTCACATATCGTGTTTTGATCAGGCCTACACGCCGTCGCCTCGAAGTGCGATTCATAGTTGCACTCAGTGCATTCGCCACAGACAGCGTTCGTCTTGTCCGTGCACGCCTGCGCGATGTAAAATCCTGGAGCTGAGGCGCATGTCTCACACGCGTCACAGACGGCATTGGCAGTCGACACGCACGCACTGTACTCATACTGATCCTCAATTGCTTTGCATTCCTTGCACGTACTACACGGAATGTTGCCCACTTGTGTTTTGAAGGCGGAACCAGTCAAACACTGCGAACAGATCAGGCCATCAGGAGACGTGTGGTTGGTGAAGCCAGGATTGCATTGGCACTCTGCTCTTGATGTTGCACCCAGGTCACTGGTGGCGTGGCTGGGGCATGCAATCTTTTCGTTTGTACCTGGACAGAAGAACCCATGAGGGCATGGCTCGCACAATCCACCGTTTTCAAACATCCCTGGTATGCACAAGCAGTCTTCGATTTGCGTGCGCTTGATGAGGTTGTTTGTCCAGCGGTTCAACCCACAGGCGTATTCGTACCCTTGCCGGCAAAACACATTTACCCCACATTCAATGCAACTCTCCCAGGATTCTGAATTCTTCAGTCCATCAATGCAAGTGCAATTGCGCACTGTGTGAGAACCCGCCACACTGACCTGACGATCGTCGGGGCATTCGAATATCGAATTGTTGAAACAATGACTGTTGGGCTCACACACTAGACACGTGAACACTCCTGTGCCGTTTGCGTATTGCTCAATGAAATCGCGATAGAACCCATGCCCACACGTGCACTGCAGCACGCTGCTCGCGCCCTGAAAATTGTAGAATGAATGCTGAGGACAGTCATTTGAAATGCCGGCAGCACAATACGTATCAATTCCGCACAACTGGCAAGAGCCGTCGGTGTCTTTGAAGTACGAAGGATTGCAGATGCAGTCGTCAGCAGAGGATGACTGCGCCGGCGATGCCGAGTTTGGGGTGCATGCGTACATCGCCTGGTCAAAACAGTAATGGTTGGCAATGCATTTCTGGCACTGCGTATCCTCGCGATCGTTGTGGAAGGCAACGCCGCAAGTTGTGTCGTTGTACACACCCGTCGAGTCTATTGAAAAGAAACCTGGGCTGCATTCTTGGCACTCGGTGCAGACGATGCTACTGATAGGCGTGCACTCGGCTGAGACGTAGAACCGCTCACCGTCGACGTTGGCGCAGTTGGGTGCACAGGGCTCGCAAACCGCGGTTGCTGCCTGCAGAGCCTTCGAGTTGGCGTCGCACGTCTCGCACATGATCGTGTTGTTGAAGTTGCTTGCGCGCGCAGTTCCCGGTGGGCATGCGGTGCATGCATCCAAAGTGTAGCTCGCCTCATAGCCTGGAAGGCAGTAGCAAAAGGTGTCACTGACAATTCCTGCTGGAAGGTGGCTGTTGTTCTGGCAAGCGTCGCAAACCGTGTCTTGCGTCGTGCTGCAGACCGTTTCGAGGCGCTGATTCAACTGCGTGCACTGAGAGCAGTTACCGCACCGTGACTGCTCGTGCGTAGCCTTGAACGTGCCTGCGTTACACTCCACGCACCCCTCCAGTGGGTCTCCAGGATCAGTCTGTCGCTCAAAGCCCATGTCGCATCGACAGATTGCCTGCGCCGTGGCTCCATGCGTTCCCGCGTTGTCGGCACACGCCGCGCACGAGAGAGATCCGGTTTCGTGTGCAAAAAAATCGGTTTCACACCCCGTACAAAGAGTGTTATTGACAACCGCCTTTTCAAACCCAAGTGCACACTCCGCACATGGCCACGTATCGCCTATCTGGATGACGCCGACGCCCATCGACTCGTGTTGATAACAGTAGTAGTACAGTGGCCCACTGAAATCAATCGGTATCTGCAGCTCCACTCTGTTGCCGACGCGCGTGCTGCCGGCGTACTCTGGCGCTCGCCAAGAGTTCTCCGCACTGACGCGCAGGGGGTGTGCAATGTTTCCATTCAGATCAACAGGGGCAATAATCTTGATCGTGAACCCTGCGTGGATGCCGCGCGGCACAGTCAGCGTGGGACGCTCTTCGCCGTCGACAGACAGCCTGTATCTAGAATTGTGAACAATAAGCTCATATTCAACGTTCTCCGGCTCGTGGCCTCCCTCGCACAAGCACTGCAAGCTGCCGGTGCCTGTGGTGCTCGTATCCGATGGGCATGCCTGGCATGCGTCGTCGCCTTTGTGGTTTTTGTAGAACCCAACGGCGCAAGGCACGCAGACGCCGCCGTCG
>MDSV01140175.1_pt1 | contig 13040 bp, 11 predicted proteins | sample 810851 | NCBI WGS metagenome assembly MDSV01 (sample SAMN05326640, study PRJNA326480) | marine metagenome | isolation source: seawater | place: Atlantic Ocean: North East | collected 2012 | reverse complement strand
CACATACGGATTTTATATTTTCTATTATTGGAGAAGAATTGGGATTGATAGCATCATTACTTGTTGTAAGTTTGTATGTTATTCTTTTTTTAGTAAGTATGTACGTAGCAAAAAATGCTAGAGATCATTTTGGTCGATTTCTCGCGCAGGGGATAGGTCTAATTATAACTCTCCAGGCATTAATCAATTTTGCCGTTGTAACAGGCTCAGCGCCAACTAAAGGACTTGCATTGCCATTTATTAGTTATGGCGGATCAAGCATTATGACTTCTTGTATAATGATCGGAATATTAATAAATATTGCAATCGACATTGAACGAGGTGGTAATAATAAGAATCATCAATTATTTAAAGATCAAGGTTAGCTGATATGAATAGTAATAATGAATATTGCTTACTTGATAGTGGATCCGGACGGAAGTTAGAGATGTTTGGTGATATAATATTAGATCGGCCTTGTAGCCAAGCCATTTGGTCTCCACAAAATTTAGAGCTATGGAATCAAGCAACAGCATATTTTGACAGAGAAGACGGTCTAAAATGGAGAAATAGACATTTATTACCTGAGAGTTGGGTAATCCGTATTAATGATCTTAATATGAAATTAGCTGTTACGGATTTTGGACATATTGGTGTATTTCCCGAGACTGGTAACATCTGGAATTGGATAAAAGATCAAATTATTAAATCGGGTAATTCTAATCCAATTAGATTTTTAAATCTATTTGCTTACTCGGGAGGTGCGACTTTAGCTGCTGCACAAGCTGGTGCTTCATGTTGCCATCTGGATGCATCTAAAGGAATGGTTGATTGGGCACGTTATAATGCACAGTTAAATAATCTTGGTCAGGCACCAGTTCGATGGATTGTTGATGATGTAATTAAATTCTTAAGACGAGAAATTAAACGTGGTATTAAATATGATGCAATTTTATTAGATCCACCTTCGTTTGGACGAGGGAAAAAGGGAGAATTGTTTAAAATAGAAGAGAGCTTATTAATTACTCTTGAGCTGGTTCATGAATTATTGAGTGAAACGCCTCTATTTGTTTTACTTACATCACATACACCGGGTTTTTCTCCTCAACTCCTTCATAATTTACTGTTACAGTTTCACTCAGACGGTACACATCAATTTGGTGAAATGTTATTAAATGGTAAATCACCATGTTTATCTATACCAAGTGGTTCATGGGCTCGATGGATAGAGGTATAATAAATGGATGATTACATTCCTACTGACTTAGATAATAGAATTTTGTTCTCAGATAATCATTTGTTAGCAGTAAATAAACCTGGTGGAATACTTACACAGAGTAGTGGAAAAAACGCTTTTAACTTAGAAGATTGGTCACGGGAGTGGGTGCGAAAAGAAAAGAAGAAAAGTGGAGCTATTTATCTTCATGCAGTTCATCGACTTGATCGACAAGTTAGTGGAGTGGTTTTATTTGCTCGAACTAGTAAAGCATTAAGTAGACTAAACACATCAATAAAAAAAAATAATTGTAAAAAAATATATCATGCTTGGGTTGAAGGAGTTCCTTCACAGCGAGAAGCAACCTTACGAAATTATCTCATACATGGACATCATCGAGCTGAGATAGTAATGAAAGATACTAACCAATCAAAACTTGCTATACTTCATTATAAATTACTTCAGTCGGAAAATAAATATTCTTTATTACGTATAGAACTTGTATCAGGCAGATATCACCAAATTCGAGCTCAATTAGGTGCTTTAGGTCATCCAATTAAAGGAGATTCTAAATATGGAGCTAATACGAGTCATAATACAATTGGTTTACATCATAAAAAATTAATCATTCAACATCCAGTCAGACAAAATGTGGTGACAATTAAGGCGCCATTAACTTCGCTAGCTAAGTAAGATTAAATACGTTCAAATTTTGCAACACTTTCGACATGATTGGTTTGTGGAAACAGGTCAATTGGTATGCATTTAGTTAATTGATATTGGTTATCTTTACAAATTAAAGCACCATCTCTCGCTAGCGATGATGGATTACAGCTTACATAAACAATTGTTCGCGGTTGCCATTCATGAATCATATTAATTGCATTCTGATGCATACCAGCTCTTGGCGGATCAGTAATAATAATATCAGGCATACTGAAAGCGTTACAAAGTGACCTGAGATCCTTAAGATCTTTAATATCAAATTTTATAAATTTACAGTTTTTTACATGATTTATTTTAGCATTAATATTTGCATCTTTAATAGAACTATCAACTAGCTCTATTCCAAGAATTTTATGACAATACTCAGAAGCAAAGAGGGTTATAGAACCTGTACCACAAAAAAGATCATAAATGACATCTTCTGATTTTATATCAGCTATATTTATAATGTTCTTATATAAAACTTCTGCCTGTTCAGTATTAGTTTGAAAAAAAGAATTAGGAGAAACTTGATAGTTATATTTTCCTATTTTATCAATTATGTGCCCATTACCTTCTAGTATATATTCTTCTTTACCCATTGCTGAATTATTTTTTGCATTTGTTGTACTATTAACAAATGTCGTAATATTTAACTTTGTATCACTCTTAAGTTCTTGTTTTAAAAGATCCATGTATTTTGAATTATGATTAGTGGTGACAAGATTTACCATAATTTCAGATGTGTGAGGACTGTGGCGAATTATCAAATTTCTTAATTCACCCTTATGAGTTCTTGTTGAGTAGATTGGTAAAAAATTATTATACTTGAGGCAAAATGAGCGAACTAAATTAAGAATATTATTCATAGATTGAGTCGCAAGATAGCAATGGTCAATATCTAATGCTTTTGAATAAAATCCAGAGGCATGAAAACCTAACGCAAAATCAATTGGCTTAGAGATTGTCTTGTCCGGTGACATTAATTCTTCGTTCGTTAAATAGCGCATATCAGTAAATGAGAAATCAACTTTATTACGGTAATTAAAGATATTTTTAGATCCAATACAGACATCACATTGAATATTTTGAAATTTACCAATATGATTAAGAGCATCATTAACTTGTTTTCGTTTTAAGCGAAGCTGTTCATTATAATTTAGATGTTGCCATTTGCATCCTCCACATATTCCAAAATAATTACATATAGGTTTAATTCTTGTTTCTGCTGCTTTTAGGATTCTTACTAGCTTTGCCATTAGGTAATTTTTTTTAATCTTGTAGATCTCGGCTTCAACGATATCCCCAATTGCAACTATTCCAGTTACAAATACAGACATCCCATCATCCAATTTGCCAAAACATTGATTCTTTTCAGCTAAATCAGTTATAACTACTTTAATTAATTGTAATTTTTGATACATAATTGCGAATCATATTTGTTTTTATAAATATCATCAATGTACTCTTTACCTTGTTGGTACATCATAGTATAAAATTAAGCGAAAATTAAGGAGTTTTTAAAATGTCAGAAGGTTTAATTGACTTAGATTCAAAATCATTTGATTCAGTTGTTTCAGACGGGAAAGTCTTAGTAGATTTTTGGGCTCCCTGGTGTGGTCCTTGTAAGATGCTTACCCCAATACTAGAAAAAGTTAAGTCTGAGCTGGGCGATAAAGTAGTTATTGCAAAGGTTAATGTTGATGAAAACCCTGATTTAGCTGCTAAATTTAGCGTTCGTAGTATACCTTATCTGCTTGTTTTTGAAGGTGGCGAGGTTAAAGAAACTTTAGTTGGATTAAAACAGCAGAAAGAACTTATTGATATATTAAGCTAGTATTTAGTCTAAATTTTCTCATCTTTTAGAAGTCCTTTGGACGAAAATTCCAAATAGAGTAAACGTCCTATCCATGCATCTGTTGCTGCGTATTGTCGTTGCGAGTCAGTTAGTTCTTTTTTTGCCCAATTTGATATTTGTTCTTTTTTTGAAATTCTAAATCCCAAAAAAATAGCAGCAAGTGCTCTTAAACCAAGATTTTTAACATCAGCTTTTTTTGCATACTCAGCTAGATCTGTAAATCTAGCAGGCGTAAAGGAAATTATCTTTTGTAAACCTTCTAAGTCTTGGAAAAGCGCAACACCTGCTTTGTCTATATTATTAGTAGTCAAGATTTTTAACAAGGTCGGTGTAATCGTACTTTGTTGTATTTGAAATATATAAACTTTATGTTCTCCAGCAATTTGAATTAAAGATGGTAGGTAAAACTGTCCTTTTTTAAATGTTGGTCTTGTTTCAGTATCAAAGCCCACAATTTTCTCTTTCATGAGTTCTTGTGCGGCTTTTTCAGTATCATTAGGAGTTGAGCAACAAATAATTTCTCCTTTGTATGAAAAAAGTGGTAATTCGTTTATTTTATCTTTAGTTATCTTTTTTATATCTGGAAATGTATTCATAAATTTATTTGTTAATTTTTTTTGCTTTGTTCCATTCACTTACAACCCATAATGATTGTCTGGCTAAACCCATTAGTATCTTCGTATCTGGAATGGTTAACTTACCGCGAGAAAAAATACGTCGAAGACCCATCATCATATGATCAACTTTTTGTTCGTGAGTAAACTCTGTTTCAATCATCATCTGTCGCCAAAGATCAAACATTCTTTCCCGAAGATCTGAATTAGCTTCATCTACTTTTTCAGTTGGCAAATTAAAGCTACCATTCTTTCTAAAAATTTCATAGCAACATAACATTACAGCATGAGAAAGATTTATTGATGAATATATCGGGCTTGTTGGTATGTGTATTATATGCGTGCATAAGGCCAATTCATCGTTAAATAGACCCTTATCTTCTCTACCAAATACTAATGCAACCTTATGAGAATTATTAGCGCTTGTTAAACCAAGTGGTGCAAATTCTGAAGGGGTAATGGCCGTATCACGATAAAATCCAGTTCGGGCAGACGTTCCTGCAATAACAGTACATTCAGCTATTGATTCTGGCAGCGATTTAAAAAATTTTATATTATCAAGTTGCTCCTGTGCGTTGCATGCGAGTTTTTTAGCATCATTCCAATTTATTGTATCTAGAGGTTTTACAATTGTTAAATCTGTAATTCCACAATTGTTCATTACTCTACAAATTGAACCAATATTTCCTCCGTTGATCGGTTCTACAAGTACGATACGAAATTGATTAAGAGGATTCATTTGCAAGTTCTCTTAACATTATAATCTCTTGTTCCCATATTGAGCTATCAGTAGTTTCTAAAATTAATGGAATATTATTGAATCTAGGATCTTGTAAGATAAATCGAAAAGCTTCCATACCAATTTCTCCTTTTCCTATGCTTTGATGGCGATCAACACGACTACCTAATTTTTTTTTCGAATCATTAAGATGCATTCCTTTAAGCCATTTAAAACCTATTGTTTTATCGAACTCATTGAATACATTGTGTGTACTTTCGTATGTACTTAAATCATAACCACCTGCAAATGCATGACATGTATCAATACATACACCCACTCTTGTTTTATCTTCAACACCATCGATAATTGTTGCCAAGTGTTCAAAACGATAACCCATATTTGATCCTTGTCCTGCAGTATTTTCTATTACAGCTGTTACAGATTCCGTTTTATCCAAGGCAATATTTATTGATTCTGAAATAAGATTAAGACAGACATCTTCATCAATTTGCGTTAAATGACTTCCTGGATGAAAATTTAATTTTGTTAAGTTCAATTGTTCACATCGTGACATTTCTTCAACAAATGCATTTCTTGATTTTTTGAGCTTTTCTCTTTCAGGATGTCCTAAATTAATTAAATAACTGTCATGAGGTAATATATTATTGATATCTATCTGATGGGCTTCACAAGCATTATGAAAGTTATCTACCTCTTTTAATTCCAAAGGCTTGCTAGACCATTGACGTTGATTTTTTGTAAAAAATGCAAATGCATCCGCACCTATCTTTGCAGCATTTATTGGTGCATTGGAAACACCGCCAGAAGCACTAACATGAGCTCCAATTTTTTTCATAAAAAAATCTCCTTTAAAATTCATAAAAGAATGAAAGATTTAGACTAATGCGAGCGATAAAAATATATGATTATTTTCTTTAGAATATAAAATAAATAAAAAAATTTGATTTCCTATAGATATCTATCAATTTTAAGTAGTATTTTTTGTGGTAATTTATGTTGTTATGGTTGCAAGACGAAATTACTCTCCCGTTTTGCTGTAGAAGAGATATATTGATTAAAAAAGGATTTTTATAATGGATTTAGCAAAACAAGATTGGCTTGATGCTTTAGATGACCTTATTGAAAGTGAAGGAGCAGATAGGGTAAAAGAAATTCTCAGTGATCTTCAGATATCTGCATATCGTAAAGGTATTCGATTATCTTTTTCTGCAAATACTCCTTATGTAAATACAATTCCTGTAGATAAAGAAGTTCCATATCCAGGTGATCGAGAAATGGAACGAAGAATTAAAAGTTTGATACGCTGGAATGCTATGGCAATGGTTGTACGCGCCAATCGAGCTAAAGACGGAATCGGTGGACATATATCTACATATCAATCTATTGCAACACTTTATGAAGTTGGATTTAATCATTTTTTTAGGGGGAAAACTGAAGATTTTCCCGGAGATTTGATTTATTTTCAAGGTCACTCATCTCCAGGTGTTTATGCGAGGGCATATTTAGAAGGTCGCCTTACAGATGAACATTTGTTAAATTTTCGCCAAGAGTTAAATGATAAGCCAGGATTATCTTCATATCCACATCCATGGTTAATGCCTGATTTTTGGCAATTTCCAACTGTATCAATGGGCTTAGGGCCTATTTCTGCAATTTATCATGCTAGGTTTATTAAATATCTTGAAGATAGAGGTTTAAGGGAAAGAACCGATCAAAAAGTTTGGGCTTTCTTAGGGGATGGAGAAACTGATGAGCCAGAGACTTTAGGTGCAATTAATTTAGCTGCTAGAGAAAAATTAGATAATTTGACATTTATTGTGAATTGTAACTTACAACGTTTAGATGGACCGGTTCGTGGCAATGGTAAAATTGTACAAGAATTGGAAGCTTCATTTAGAGGTGCAGGATGGAATGTAATTAAAGTTCTTTGGGGAGATGATTGGGATCCACTTTTTGAGAAAGACTCTAATGGTGTTCTTGCAAAAAGAATGGGTGAGGTAGTAGATGGACAATATCAGAAATATACTGTTGAGAGTGCTGATTATGTCCGTGATCATTTTTTTGGTGCTGATCCAGAGTTAGCAGAGATGGCATCAGGACTTTCAGATGACCAGATTAAGCGCATGAGAAGAGGTGGACATGATCCAATAAAGGTATATACAGCATATCATCATGCGGTAGAAACTAAAGATAGACCAACGGTTATTTTGGCTAAAACTATTAAAGGTTATGGTTTGGGAGCAGCTGGTGAAGGACAGAATATCACTCATTCACAGAAAAAAATGGGTGAAGAAGCATTAAGAGAATTTAGAACTCGCTTCGGATTACCTATATCAGATGAAGAAATTGATAATGTTCCATTTTATCGACCTGATATGGATTCTCCAGAAATGAAATATTTGATGGAACGGCGAAATAAACTTGGAGGATTTGTTCCTGAACGACTTACAAAATATAATCCTGTAGAAATGCCAGGAGATAAGATTTTTGAGGAATTTAATGAAGGTTCTGATCGTGAAGTATCTACGACAATGGTTTTTGTTCGGATATTAAGTAAAATTTTATCTGATAAAAATATTGGTAATTTAGTTGTTCCGATTGTTCCTGACGAAGCAAGAACTTTTGGAATGGATGCTTTATTTAGACAAGTTGGAATTTATGCACATACTGGTCAATTATATGAGCCCGTCGATGCTGATAATCTTTTATATTATAAGGAGGCAGAGGATGGCCAAATTCTTGAAGAAGGTATCACTGAAGCAGGATCATTTGCTTCATTTGTTGCAGCAGGTACTGCCTATGCTAATCATGGAATTAATACTATTCCATTTTATATCTATTATTCTATGTTTGGATTTCAAAGAATTGGAGATATGGCATGGTTAGCAGGGGACTCTCGTTGTAAAGGTTTTCTATTGGGAGCAACAGCAGGTCGAACTACTCTTGCAGGAGAAGGTTTACAGCATCAAGATGGACATGGTCATGTTATGGCTTTAACTATACCAAACATGATGGCATATGATCCTGCATTTGCTTATGAGTTAGCTGTAATTATAAAAGATGGTATACGTAGAATGTACGTAGAAAATGAACAAATATTTTATTATGTAACTTTAATGAATGATAATTATGTTCAGGCGGCAATGCCTAAAGATTCTGAAGAGGGTATTATTAAAGGAATGTACAAATTCCGAGCAGGTGATAATCCTCAAGCTCAATTACTTGGAAGTGGAGCTATTTTACCTGAGGTGATTAAGGCAAGTGATATTTTATTAAATGATTATGGTGTATCTACCAATATATGGTCTGTTACAAGTTATAAGTTTTTAATTGAAGATGTTCAGAATACTGAGCGTGAGCAAATGAGAAATGGTAAACATGATGAATCATATTTTTCATCATGTTTAAAAAATGAATCTGGACCGGTAATTGCGGCTTCAGATTATATGAAACTTTTACCTGGAGTTTTGGCACAGCATGCACCCAATGGAATGATTTCTTTAGGAACAGATGGTTTTGGAAGAAGTGATGATCGTCCAGCATTACGAGAGCATTTTGAGGTTGATGCAAAAGCCATTACATGGTCTGTGCTTGCCTCTCTTACCACAAAAGGACAATATGATTCCAAGAAATTAGAGAAAGCTCGAAATAAATTGGGAATTGATAAAAATAAACCCAATCCGCAAGGAGAGTAAAATGACTATTGAATTTAAGTTACCCGAATTAGGTGAAAATATAGAAGGTGGAGATGTCGTTAGTATTCTTGTCGAAGAAGGTCAGAATGTAAGCGAGGGGCAATCCGTAATAGAAATCGAAGCTGGAAAAGCTAGTATGGAAATTCCATCTCCTGCTGATGGTGTTATAAGTAAAATTTTAGTATCTCAAGGAGATAATGTAAATGTAGGTCAACATGTTATAACAATTGAAGGTGAGATTAAAACTTCAAATGATACGGCTGAATCAAAGCCCGATCCCAAGCCTGAACCCAAGCCTGAACCCAAGCCTGAACCAGAAAAAGTAATAAATAATTCAGATCGTCCAGTTGTATCAGCAGCACCAAATGTTCGCAGACTCGCAAGAGAATTAGGTATTGATATTCATACTGTAAAGACAACCAATAATAATGGTAGAATTTCATTAGAAGATGTTAAATCCTATGCTAGGGCAATAATGGAAAGCGGTGGTGGTGCATCTCATTATCAGCCAGTAAGACCAATTGGCCTTCAAGGAAATACACGAATTGAAAAAATGAGTTCGATCCGTAAAGCAACCATGAATCATATGTCATATTGTTGGTCTAATATTCCACATGTTACACAGCATGATACAGCTGATATCACGAGATTAAATGAACTTCGAAAAAGAATGATTGGTACAGCAGAAGCAGCAGGAATTAAATTAACGATTACTTCCATGTTAGTAAGTATCGTGACAGGAGCGCTCCGTCGCTTTCCTAATTTTAATGCGAGTATAGATCCTGAGAAAGGTGAGATTATATATAAAGAGTATTACAATATCGGAATAGCTGTAGATACTGATAAGGGTCTAATGGTACCTGTAATTAAAGATGCAGATCATTTATCGATGACTGAAATGGCTGGTGCATTAACAGATGTAGCTCAAAAAGCTCGCGATGGTCAAATTGCGTTAGATGATCTTCAAGGTGGAACTTTTACAATTTCTAATTTAGGAGGAATTGGAGGTTCATTTTTTACTCCTATTGTGAATTCTCCAGAAGTAGCGATTTTAGGTGTTGGACGGGGAATAGCTGATAATGAAGGTCGTTTGCAAATGCCTTTGTCCTTATCTTATGACCATAGACTTATTGATGGTGCAGATGGAGCACGTTTTCTTCGTTGGATTGTTGAGGCAATTGAAGAGCCGATATATTTCTATATGGAAAATTAAGTGGGTATAAGTTTAGGTAATTCGACACTTTGTGTTATCGATTTTGAAACTACTGGAGTTGTTCAAGGATATGAAAATGAACCTTGGCAGATAGGTTTTGTCTACATCAAAAAAGGTTTAATAGATTCTAGTTCAATGTGGGAGCAATATATTCATATTGATGAAAATAGACCCTTTAATCCACATGTGCCGGGAAGACATTCACAAATAAGAAATGTTTTAAAGGATTCGCTCAATAAGCATGAAGTATTTAATAAGCTGAAGAACAAATTACCAAAAGATGGTTTTGTAGCTCATAATTGTTCAACCGAAAAAAAAATGCTAAAAATTCTAGCTCCATTACATTTATTTGGACCCTGGATTGATACTTTAAAAATATCGAAAGAAGCATGGCCAAATTTAAAAGGGTATTCCTTAGAAGAATTAGTGATCCAGCTGCAACTGCAGAATCGTATTGATCATTTTTTAAAACATAAAACATTTCATGATGCATTATATGATGCAGTGGCAACAGCAAGTATTATTGAAAAATTAGTTGCAGATGGATGGGGTAATATAAGTTTGTCTGAATTAGTATTAGATAGTTAGTGTTTATTTTAAAATTCCAAAATTTAGTCCATCTGCAGATGCCCAATTTGAATTTATTTTCATTTGTTGAATTACTTCGTGATTTAGATTTGTGGTTTTAAAAATTGGAAGAACAGGTCTTTCTAAATAACCAGATTCAAGGTTTATAGAGTAATTAAAATCATCTTTTTGAATATATAACTGACAAAAGAAATCTCCACCTGGATCTTCACCAATAAGGACTTCCATTGGAACGGGATTATTTTTTTGCAGAAATATCCAGTCACCAATGACTACACCAAAGTTATTATACATATCATATTTGTAATTATTGGGATCAGAACTTTCCCAATTAGATTTTACAATACCAGCATCTAAAACTAGATTTTTCTTAATGCGAACTGCAAGCACATCATCTGCTCTCCCATGAAGGCGATATCTACCTGTTTCTGGTGCTGATATTTCACCTTTATAATGAATTAGCCATTTGGATGGTTTTACTTCGTTTTGGACACCAAATGCACGTGGTGCTTCATCTGCATAAATAGGTGGGATGCAAAAAGATTTAGTAAATTTTTCTCTAGGAGCCTTATAGAATGGTTTTAATTCGTTTTCGTTCCATGATTTTATAAACGAAAGAACAACAATTTTATATTTATCTTGAGCTTGCTTGAATAATGGATCTTCCCAATCACTTGGCTTAGCCATTGATAATAGTTCTCCAATTTCAGATAAATCACCTTTGTTTGTTTGTTTTAAGTCATAAAAGTAACCTACGAAATCATTTCCTGCTCCTTTTCTATTACTTCCAAATAAGTCAGGTATTTCAAAATTAAAGCCAAGTGAACCTGAAACACTATCTCCTCCAGATCCATATCCAGAAGTTCCTTTGTCTCCAATAATATCTGGCATAATGATCTCACTAAATTTAGGATCAATTTTTTGTTTTGCAATAATTCTTCTTTTTAATTCCACATTCTTCTTTTGAGTTTTTTTCATATCCACAGGTACTTTTAATTTTTTTAACTTCATTGCAGGTCTTTTTTGTGGCGGTGCTTCAAATACTCTCTCCTTTTTTTCTATTACTGTAAAAGCAACGAAAGAAAATGCTAAGATAACTATGAATAGGTGTATTGAAAAACTAATCATAACAGCACTCGATTTTTTGTGCTTATTTAAGAATAATTTAAATTTCTTCATATATTTTAGTTCATTAATTTTATAGAGACCATCTTCTCGTTAAGATTAACTTTTACTTCATATAAGCCGTCTTCTTCAATTAACCATTTATTGTCTGGGCCTTGGTTGTTAGCATATATTTTACAAGGAGAATTCATCATAGATTGATGTTGAGATAGGGGATGAATCCAATCTCCCTCATTCCAATCACCACTACAGGTATGGAATTTTAATTCACCTTTCTTAAGTTGCCCTCTCCAGAAAAACACGCCGGGGTTAATTACAATATTTTCCATTGGAATTCCTATTGGATTCCAACCAAATGAAGTTGCATCACCAACCATTCCAATATAATTGTATTCTGATGCTTTTCGTATTTTATATTCTTTAGAATCTTGATTAAAAATTAATACATAATTTTCATCTTCATTGATTTTAAAATTTAAGGGTTTTCTATTTTTTAAACCTTTAAATGAGTTCAGTTTACCTTCTAATCCAAATGCATTACCCCATAAGACGTTATCTAATTTTTTAGATCGACTAAGGAATATGTTATGAGAACCTTTTTCAAAATAAATCTGATTTGAGATCCATATGGAGTCACCTTGGTATTTAAGCGCCATCATATTAGGTTTTTGTTCGTTATTCTTTTTATGTAGAAGAAACATTGAGGGGAATAATTCATGATTTATTTTTTTATGCTCATTTAGATCTTTTTCAAATACTATTTTTGAATTCTTTGACCAGTTTGAATAATAAATTTTTCCATCTTCAACTAATCCGATACGATAATGTCTTGTATCAATTTTATCTCCATTTATTTTTTTAATTTCTACACTATGCAAACTATTAGTTATGAGAGTGCATTTAAAACTAGTGAGACTATAATTACCATTCTTATAATCATAACCATCTCCATCGTCATGATATAATTCACCGTAAGCATTTCCATTTTTATCTGGGTTAACTAATAAAGTTATATTGTCTGTATTATAATCTACTGTACTTTGAATTATACCACTTATAGGTATAATAGAGCCCGGGCGTTGCAGAAGTATTGGTTGATATATGTCCGTATCTTCCTGAAGTTTTAATTGATCCCAATCTCCCTGTGGAAGATCAAGATTAGATGCCCACCTTGGAATAATTAATAAATCATTTCCTAGAAGAAAACTTTGTTCCTCATCTCTTAATTCTAAGTCTTTAAAATCGGCAAAAAATGTGGGTCTCATTATTGGAGTGCCATTTTTTGATGTATTATAAAATTCTGTG
>MDSV01031766.1_pt1 | contig 13040 bp, 11 predicted proteins | sample 810851 | NCBI WGS metagenome assembly MDSV01 (sample SAMN05326640, study PRJNA326480) | marine metagenome | isolation source: seawater | place: Atlantic Ocean: North East | collected 2012 | reverse complement strand
TACCTCAAAACTAGTTCTTCCTATAGAGCCGTAGTAGACCACTACGTTGATAGGCTGGGTGTGGAAGCGTGGCAACGCGTGTAGCTGACCAGTACTAATAGCTCAATTGGCTTAATTTATGCACTGAAAAAAATTTTTAGTTTAGATGAGATACCAAATGTTTTGATATTATTTTACAAAAGCTAAAATTAAAGGCCTGCAAACAATTGCAGGCCTTTTTTTTGTTTTCAATCAAAATAAAAGACTAATAAACATGAAAAATTTAAAGAAAATAACATGATTTTAGACTTTACTGTTCAATTTTTGAACGATAGTATAAAATAATTAAACATGAAAAAAACATTTGTTATTGCTGAAATTGGTATTAATCATAATGGAGATTTAAAAATTGCGCGTCAATTAATTGACATGGCAAAAAATTCTGGTTGTGATGCTGTTAAGTTTCAAAAAAGAGATATTGATACTGTTTATACCAAAGAAGAACTTGATAAACCTCGTCAAAGTCCTTGGGGTAAAACCCAACGAGATCAAAAACAAGGTTTGGAGTTTTCAAAAACCGATTATGATGAAATAGATAAATACTGCAAAGAAAAAAATATCATTTGGTTTGCTTCTGCATGGGATGTGAAGAGCCTGGTCTTTTTAGATAATTATAATCTTAAGTATAATAAAATTGCATCTGCAATGATTACCCACTTAGATTTTTTAAAAGAAGCTGCTAATAGAAAAAAACATACATTCATATCAACCGGCATGAGTGGATATAAAGAAATAGATGAGGCGGTTAAAATTTTTAAAGAAAAAAATTGCCCTTTTGAATTAATGCATTCTGTTTCAGCTTATCCATCTCCAGAAGATCAACTGAACTTAAATATAATTAAAAAACTCAAAGATAAATATCAATGTGCAGTAGGTTATAGTGGCCATGAACCTTCAGTTTCCCCTAGTATAATTGCTGTTACCCTTGGAGCCACTAGTTTAGAGAGACATATAACATTAGATAGAGCAATGTATGGCAGCGATCAATCAGCGTCTTTAGAGCAAAGAGGTTTAGAAGAACTGGTGTCAGTAGTGAGAAAAATTCCATCTGTAATTGGAAATCAAGATAAAAAAATACTTAATTGTGAAATAGATGTTGCAAAAAAATTACGCTACTGGGAAAAATAAAATCAAAGCAGAAGACACGATAGCACTAATACCAGCTAGGTCAGGCTCAAAAAGCATTAAAAATAAAAATATTAAATTATTAGGAGGCAAACCTTTAATTGCCTGGTCAATAGAAAGTTGTAAAAAATCAAAACTTATAAAAAATATCATTGTTTCCACAGACTCAAAAATTTATGCAAGAATCGCGTTAAGGTATGGCGCAACTCATATTGTTTATAGACCAAAAAAATTTTCTCAAGATAATTCCACTGACTATCAAGTTTTAAAACATGCAATAAAATCTTTGAAATTTTTAAGCTATAAATTTATTGCTTATATTAGACCAACAACACCAATAAGAGAAAAAGGTGTAATAGACAATGCGATTTTGTTATTTATAAAATCTAATTGCTCATCCTTGAGGGCAGTTCATGAAATGCCAGAAAGTGCATATAAAACTTTTGAGATAAAGAAAAAGAATATGTTAAAACCAATTTGTGGCTTCAAGCAAAGCATGGATTATTTCAACTTACCAAGGCAAAGCTTTAAAAAAACATATGCAGCAAACGGCGTGGTAGATGTTTATAAAAAAGAACACTTAATCAAAAAAAAAGAATTACTTGGTAGAAAAGTATTGGCTTTCAAGACCCCTTTTACTCACGAAATAGATACAATTGATCAGTATAGATATTTAAAATTAAGCTTAAAAAATAATAAAAAAAATGTTTAAAAACAAAATCATTAAAACAAAAAATAGACATATTTTTACTCGAATACCTGCTCCCGGAACTGCTAATTTAATGAGAAAATTGTCAAAGATTGAGTCTAGATCGATGCACGGACAAGTGCCTATAGCTTGGAAAAAAGCTAAAAATTTTAATATTTATGATATAGCCGGTAACAAATTCATAGATTTTACCTCAACAATATTTGTTACCAATATAGGTCATTCAAATCCAAGATTAATTAATTATTTAAAAAAATCGTTAGATAATCAATTTATACACTCTTATGCTTACATAAATTTTATTAGGGAAAAGTATATTAAAAAATTAATTGCTTTTGCAGGGAAAGGGTTCCAAAAAGCTTTTTTAATGTCTTCGGGAACAGAAGCAACAGAAGCTGCTTTAAAATTAATGAGACTTTATGGTCAAAAGAAAAAAAAAAGGAAGCTCGGAATCATATGTTTTGAAGGAAATTGGCACGGAAGGACCATGGGCTCACAAATGATGAGCGGAGATATTAACCAAAAAAAATGGATAGGTTTTAAGGATAGAAATATTCATCATTTACCCTTTCCCTATAAGAGCAGATTAAAAAAAACTTCCTCAGAAAATTTTTTATTAAATTCATTAAAAAAATTAGAAAAAAAAATAAATTTAAAAAAAGATGTTTGTGGTGTAATGATAGAAACTTTTCAGGGCTGGGGAGCAGTTTATTATCCAAAAAAATACATGAAGCTTTTGAGTAAAATTTGTAAAAAAAACAATATTTTAGTTGCATTTGACGAAATGCAGTCTGGATTTGCAAGAACTGGTCATGCATTTGGCTATGAACATTATAAAATTAAACCTGATCTTTTATGCTGTGGTAAAGGTATGGGAGGTGGCGTTGCTTTATCTGGCGTGATAGGGAAAAAAAATATAATGGACCTTCCTGATGTAGGCAATATGAGCAGCACAAATTCTGCCAATCCTATAGTTTGTAGCGCTGGTTTGGCTGTTATAGAGGAGATCAAGAAGAAGAAACTCGTTAAAGCAAGTAAAGAAAAAGGTAAAATTTTATTTAAAGAGCTTAATAATATTAAGAATTTATTTCCAAATAATATTTCAGAAGTTAATGGCAAAGGATTAATTGCAGCCATAATATTTTATAAAAATAAAAATATTGGAAGTACTTTAAAAAAAATTGTAGAAAAATGTTTGGAAGACGGGCTACTTGTTGTTTATACTGGTAGAGAGTCGATAAAAATTGGACCTCCTTTAACAATATCATCAAGCGCTTTAAGAGAAGGTTTGCAAATCCTGAAAGAAAATATTTACAAAGTTTTTGAAAGCAAAAATGGTAAAAATTAGACATACTGGAATAGTGACAAGTAATTTAAAAAAATCCCTTTGGTTTTGGAAAGATCAACTTAATTTTAAAATAAAAAAAAAAGCCAATGAAAAAGGAGAAGCTATCGATAAAGTTCTAGGATATAAAAATGTAAGGGTAAAAACACTTAAATTAGAAGACAAAAATAAAAACTTAATAGAATTACTATTTTTTTTAAACTCTCCTAGGATTAAAAAAAATAAGATATTTCCTTATAGTGTGGGCATTACACATATTTCAGTTACTGTTACTAAATTAGAAAGTCTTTATAGAAAATTAATAAAAAAGAAAGTTAAGTTTAACTCGAAACCAAAAATATCAGCTGACAAGAAAGTTTTAATGACTTACTGCAAAACTCCAGAAGGCTGTTATTTAGAACTGGTTGAAGAGTTATGAAAATAATTAACAATCTTGGTTTTATGCAAGGCAGGCTTTCTCCAACAAAAAATGGAATGATACAATTTTTTCCTAAAAAAAATTGGGATAAAGAATTCAAACTCGCTAACACGCTAGGCTTAAAATACATGGAGTGGACTTTAGATTATAGAAATTTATTTAAAAATCCAATCTTCAGGGATAAAGAGATCAAAAAAATTAAACATTTATCCAAAAAGTTTGATGTAAAAATAAAAACCTTAACAGGCGATTGTTTTATGCAAAAGCCATTTTGGAGAGAAAAAAATTCAAAAAAATTAATAATGGACTTTAAAAAAATCGTTAAAGCATGTAGTAGACTGAGGATTAAGAATATTATTTTTCCGTTAGTTGATAACAGCTCTATAAAAAACAAACTAGAAGAAAAGATTGTAGTAGAAACTTTTAAAAATTTAAAAAATTTTCTTAAACAAAACAAGGTAACCATTTTATTTGAATCAGATTTTAAGCCTGAAAATTTAAAAAAATTTATAAATAAATTTGATAGAAAAAGTTTTGGTATAAATTATGACACCGGTAATAGCGCAGGACTTGGATATAGTGTTGAAAAAGAATTTAAATATTATGGAAAATATATTAAAAACATACATATCAAAGATAAAATTTTGAAAGGCAGGACGGTAAGGCTTGGAGAGGGTTGCGTTAAATTTGAAAAGGTTTTTAGAAGCATATCAAAGATTAAATATAAAAATTTAATGATATTACAAACCGCAAGAACATTAATAAAAAATAATGATTTAAATGAATTAAAAGTTAATATTGAGTTTATAAAAAAAATTATAAAATAAATATGATTAATGATTTAGAAAACAAAACAATATTTATTACGGGTTCATCATCAGGAATTGGATTCGGTTTAGCAAAGAGGTTTCTCGAAGCTAATAATCGAGTTATTATTTGTAGTAAAAATATTAAAAAACTAAAATTAGCTTCCAAAAATTTAGATAACTGTTTTTATGTTCAAGCAGACTTAACCTTGGACAAGGATATAGAAAAAGCTATTAAAAAAATAAAATCTAAAAAAATAACAATTGACGTTTTAATTTGTAATTATGGTAATAGTAATTATAAAAAAAACAATCTAGATTTCAATCATGCTTTTGAGAATAACTTTTTTTCGACAGTTAATACAATTAATATGTCTTTGCCTATTATTAGAAAAAAAACAGGAAAAATTATTTGTATTTCTTCTATATGCGGAGTTGAGCATATTAAAAATGCACCAATAGCTTATTCTGTAGCAAAATCAGCCATAAACAATTATGTAAAATTAATGAGTCATAGTTTGTCAAATAAAGGTATTGTCATCAACAGTATTGCTCCAGGCAATATTTATTTTAAAGGTTCGGTTTGGGAAAAAAAAATGAAAAAGAGCAGAAAGAAAACAGAAAATTATATAAAAGAGAATGTTCCTATGAATAAATTTGGATCAATAGATGATGTTTATGCTTTATGTAGATACCTATGTTCTGAGAGTAATTTTACAAATGGAACTACTCATATACTTGATGGAGGGCAAGTAAAAAGATTTTAAATGAAAAATAATAATTATAGTTTAGAAAATAAGTTTTCTCTAATCACAGGAGCCTCAGGTTTGTTAGGATACGAACATGCTTCTGCTCTTTTAGACATTGGTTCTAATTTAGTGTTAACAGATTTAGATATAATAAAATTAAAAAAACTTAAGAAAAAACTTACTCAAAGATTTCCATATCTAAAAATTATGATATTTAGAATGGATGTTGCTAGTGAAAATTCAATTAAGAAAACTTTATCTATATTAAAAAAAAATAAAATCAATATTGATGTTTTAATAAATAATGCAGCTATCGATTCTAAAGTAAAAAAAAACAACAAAATGACAAATAGTGGAAAATTAAACAATATTTCATTAAGTTTATGGAACAAGCATCTAGAAGTTGGCTTAACAGGCGCAATGTTATGTTCAAAACATTTTGGTAACATGATGATTAAAAATAAAAATGGCGGTGTAATTTTAAATATTGCGTCTGATCTTTCGGTAGTTGCACCAAATCACAGTATTTATAGTAAAGGTACATACAAGCCAGTCATGTATTCAGTTATTAAACATGGAATAGTTGGTTTAACTAAATATATCTCAACTCATTGGAATAATCATAAGATTAGATGCAACGCTATTTCACCCGGTCCGATAAAAACAGATCAACCAAAATCATTTGTTGTTAAATTAAAAAAGCAGATACCTCTAAACAGGCTTGCACAAAGAGATGAATACAGAGGTGCAATACAATTTTTATGTACAGACGCCTCAAAATATATGACAGGCCAGAATATAATTATCGATGGTGGAAGAAGCGTTTGGTAGTTATTCTAAAATCAAAAAACAAAATTTTTAAATGAAAAATTTTTATTTTAGAATAAAACTTTTTGGAAAGATTTTTTTAAAATCCAAAATCATATTTAGAAATCCAAAAAAAACAAAGATACTATTTTATGATATTCAATGGACACATTTATTAGAAAAGATACTAAAAACAAAAGCTACTATTCTTCACACAAGAGGAGAAGTTTTTTATTTTCCAATTTTATTAAAAACTTTTTTTAAATATGGATTCAGGTTTGATGAGTTTTATTATCAATTACAATTTATAGATTATGTTAAACCAAAACTAGTTGTATCTTTGTTTGATAATTTTATAAATTTTTATAGATTAAAAAATTTTAATAGAAAAATAAAATTTGTTGCTATACAAAATGGTTTTAGAAATGAAGGACTTAATCTAAAAGATTTAACTAACAATAATACTCAAGTTCCAGAGAAATCATTATTAAAGGCAGATTTAATTCTTACTTTTAATAAAAAAATTGAGAGTCAATATAAAAAATATATTAAATGCAAAACTTTAGCCATAGGCTCTTTTAAGAATAATTTTGTTTTAAAAAAAAAAATTAAGAAGATCAAAAACAGCATTTTGTATATATCTCCATATAGGCCTAATTTTTTAGAAATTCATAAAAATTTAGATTTATTAAACGAAGACGATCCAATTTTAGAAAAGTACTCAATAGGATTGAGGATAAAAATAGATTTTGAGTTACCAATATTAATTAATGATTTTTGTACAAAAAATAATATAAAACTATACATAGCATTATGGGCAAAAAATAAATTTTTAGAAAAAAATGAAATTATTTTTTACAAAAAAATATTAAAGGGCAAATTTAAATTTATCAACAGAACAGATTTGTTATCAAACTATAAAACTACAGATAAGTACGACACAATAGTTTGTGCTTATTCAACACTAGGATATGAAGCTTTAGGAAGAGAGAACAAAGTGGCATTTTTTGCTCCAGATATTAATAGATATGAAAATTCATATAATTTTGGTTGGCCAAACAACTTTGAAAGAAAAGGTTTTTTTTATTCAGATGAGTATAATTATAGTGAGGTAAATAGAGTTTTAACAAACCTTATTGGCATGAAAGATAAAGAGTGGTGTAAAAAAATTAGGAATTATAGAAATAAAGTGATGTTATACGACAAAGGCAACAAAAAGTTTCTAAAATCTATAAAAACAATGATACGTTAAATCACTTTATTAATTTTAGATTAAAAAACTATTTAACAAAGTCTTTATTTTCATTTAAAAAATCTGATCCAACATTGAATTTTAACTTTTTAGGATGAAATTCATATAACTTTGGATACCTTTTTAAATTTTTTTCAAAGACACTTAAAAATAAATTATTTAATTCATTTTTATTTTGATCTGTTAAATTATTTTTATTTACATACTCTATTAATTCGATAACAATTTTATTAATCTCATCTTCGGTGTTTTCTATCAACACGATATCTTCTTTCGTGTACTCATTGAAAGGATTTTCTTTGCTTATTAAATATCTGCTATTTATTCTATCCGTTCCTGCATTTAAAATTATTGCTCCATTTGTTGAATTTAAAAGATCAAAAATTTCTGAAATGCTAAGATTTTTCTGTTTTTTTTTGTCGAATACTTTTTTAAACAAATAAAAGAATCTACTAGCAGGGTGCAGTTCATTAATAGGTACTTGATTAGTTGTTATTACTGGTTTTCGAAAAAGATACAAAGAAGGAGTCGTTCCTCCACTATATGTCCCGATATGAAATTTACAAATCGAGTATAAAAAAACCTCTAAAAGATCTGTTCTCTTTCCAGACTCAAATAAATCAATATAGTTTTTATTTTTAATTATTAACTTGTTTTTATGATATAATCCTGTTCTTACAACTTTAAAACCTAGATTTAGCAATGTGTTAATTGCTTTCTCAAAATTTTTAATTTCAGCATCCTGGGTTTTATAATAAAAATCGAACTGTGGAAGTTCTTTCTGTAAAAAGCCGCTATCTCTAACACACAAAGTAACTATCTTTTCATTTTTATCGATTCCTATTTCTTTAAGTTCTTTGACTGCTTTTTTTATTTCATTATCAGTAAAAAAAACTTGTTGAGGACTTTTGTCAAATAAACCATATACATCCCTATGTTCAAAAATTTTATGTCGCTCTATATAGTTTTTAGAATTAAAAATTTTATTTTTGCTTCCCCATGGAATCAATTCATTTACAATGAGCAAAGGCTTGAACCACCAAGGCAAAATAATTATTTTCTTTGCAAACAAAGCTTCAATTTGTTTATTAGAAACTTTTTTTTCATTAACAAAAATATCTAAATGATTAGAATTTGGTTTGTCTATACCAGCAGCTCTTTTCATTAAATAATATGAATTAATACCAACGAAATGACCAAGTCTACTTGAATGAGATTTATCTAGTCTTATTAAAAAAAAAGGCTGAAGAAGACGAATTAAAAAAACAACAGGTAAAAATAAAAAACATAAAATAAAAAGACAGATTTTCTTTATTATCCACATAACTCTTATTGAGCTTAAATCTTCAAAATTTTAACTTTATATATTTTAAAGAAAGTTTCGATTATTACTGAGTAAATAAAAGTTGAAATTAATGTATAAGTAAAAAATGGTATAGCTAAAACGAAACAATTTAAAAGACCTTTAAATGTGTATCCATACATTCCAGAAGTCCAAACACCAAAATTCGTAATTATGAAAAAAATAACCCCAGCAAAAACAGCACCAAATAATCTAAAAAATAAATCTCTAGTAAAATAAGATGAAATAAAACCAATTATTAAAACACTTCCCCATGTCCAATGTGTCCCTGAGTGATAGCCTATAATTAAATCAGTTATAGCAAAGCTAATGACAACCGCTGGAATGTACCTCATGCCAAGCAAAGCTGGTACATAAAAACTTAAAGCTATTAAGCTAGTAAAATTAGGTGGATGAGGAATAAACCTACTCGCTGCAAGAACTACAAATATTCCTACACAAATATTAAATTGTTTCATTTTCCTAATTATTAATATCTATGCTTAAAAGACAAGCCAATTCTTCTTCTTTCTTGATTGTAAGTATCTGGTCTTTGATAGGCTTCATTTGTAAGATTAAATATATTTAAAGATAAAGTATTTTCATAATATTCTTTAGATAGTGATAAATTCATTATATCTGAGCTATCAACTTTTGCTCTAAAACTACCTTTTTTCCAGTCTTCGACTTTGCCAGTATGTCTGTAGTCATATTTAAAATTAAATGGTCCAAAAAAATTAGAAACAAATTTTTTAGAATAGTTAATACCAAATTGTTTCTCTGGTCTTCTTAGTTGAGGCCTTCCATTTCCTTCTCTACTTTTAGAAAATGTACTTGTCAAAGCTAGCTTTTGATTATTATTTTTTAATATTAAACTATTTTCTAAGCCCTCCTGTTTTATATCTATCATTTCATTATATCCATTTGTAGAAGTGCCACGATTTAAAACATCGGAAACCGATCCTTTGTATGCCGCTGACTGAAAAGAAATAAAGTTAGAAAAAATATATTTAAATGATAATTCACGCGTTAAACTTGTTTCAGGCTTAGTTGTTTTCATCGATTTAAAACTTCCGCTGGGATTAATTCCATGTAAGACATAAAGATCGGGGTGTCTTAGGCCAGTTGATTCAGATAAATTTATTGTAAATTTATTAAATATTTTTTTTGCATTTAATCTATAAGTAATATTTTCCTTACTGTACTTATGTTTGTCACCTCTTAAATGAGATGATAATATAGTTGTATCACTTAGTTTGTAGCCTAAATTTGTAAATAAACCTAAATTATCCGAGTGACCTTTAGCCGAGGATCCCCAGCTTCCATGAACTTTAAAATCACCTTTATTATAATTATAATCACTTCCAAAACCAAAAGATAAATCATTTGAGACCTCTAGTCTCCTTTCCCCTTTTAACGTGTAGGATTGGGAATAATATTTATTCTTAACTGCTGTATCATAATATCGATCGTGAATATGAAAGTGAGAGGTAAAAGAGTCCTCAATATTGTTTTTTTTATTTTCTAAATTCGATTGAAAGGCATACATTATATTGTCAGCGTTAGCTTTTTCATCGTCCCAGCTATCATAACCACTATCTGTTTTTCTGAAATAACCTGTAGTTTTAAATTTTAAGTTATCGTTGAAAAACTTCATAGAATTATAATTTAATGATATATTCTTTGTTCCATCTAAGTCATTTGTGTTTTGAGTGCTCAGTTCTTCAATTTGAGATGACCCAGCTTGTATATTGTGATGCCACCCCCCATCAGTTATATAAGCATAGTTACCTTCGATGGAGTTCGTTCTCTCGTTAGACCCGCTAAGTGAAATAGAATTATCGTAATTAATGTCTGTTACAAAATTTATAGCGCCCCCAATAGCTGCTGGGCCAAAAATTGCTCCGCTCGCACCCTTGTAAACTTCAATCTGTTGTAAACCTTGTAAAAAATCATAGCCAAAATCAAACATAGCTTTTGGTGAGCTTTGATCATTTATTGGAACTCCATTCAATAAAACTAAAGTGTGATTAGAGTTTGTTCCTCTCATAAATATTGATGTCTTCTGACCTATAGGACCATCGCTGTATACGTCGAGACCAGGTATCTGTTCTAATACACTTCTCACATCTTTATAGCCAGAGTCGTTCATTTGTTTTTTAGTGATAATAATCTTATCAAGAGTATTTTCAGTTATTTTTGAAGTGTTAGGAGTTTTAAAAATTGTCAAACATGGTTTACCAGAAGCATTTTTCCATTTGCATTCTTTAAGTTCCTCACTATAAGCTACAGTGAAAATCAAATTTAAAACTAAAAGTAAAACTATTTTTACCATACCGGCCCTGTCAATTAAGGAAACTTTTTTTAAGTTTCCAATTAATGTTATGCCGATGTCAATTTTTAATTGCAGAACTAGACTTTTCCTGGCCCTCGTTCAACAGCGGACTATGCTGGGTGGCGCTCGGACTTAAATACCTTGTATTTTTACCGTTGCAGGAACAGCTAATGAATTTCACATTATTCCCCACTCATTTATTCAGCACAGCTAAGGTTTATTAAAATTTGGAGTTGTATTCAAGGCAATATTTCAATATTTTGTTATTTAATTTAAAAAAATATATTATGAAAGTTTATTTAGGAGACCTATTTCACACTTGGACCAAAGGAGGTATTTGGACAATACCACTCAATGTTGGTTATGTTGGTTCTTACTTAAAAAAGAAAATGTCGGAGTCTGGCATAGATACTCAAATACGATTATTTAAAGATCCTTACAAATTATTAGACGCAATCGACGATAATCCTCCAGATGTAGTTGGCCTCGGTTTTTTTGTATGGAATGATAAAATCAATAAATTTATTTTTGATCACATAAAAGATAAACATCCAAAAATTTGTACGGTTGGTGGGGGACCTAGGTTTACAAATATAAATGCAAATTTAGAGGGTGCTAAAATTTTCTTCGATCAACATAGAAATTGTGATGTGTTTACAATCAATCAAGGAGAAAAAGGTTTTTATAATGTCGCCAAACAACTATACGACTGCTCATACAATTTAAAAGATCTAAAAAAAATATCAATACCTGGAGCTATAGTAAATAATGTTTATGAGAAAAAAATAAATATTAATAATTGTGATGAAAATTTACACCTTGGTAAAAATATTGGAACATTAGAGGACCTGAACGACATACCTTCTCCATACCTTACTGGTATGCTTGATGAATTTTTTGAGGACAGGTACGCTCCAATTATTGAGACCAATAGATCGTGTCCTTATAGATGTACTTTTTGTGCTTGGGGAATTGGTACACAGAAATTACAACAGTTTAGAGAACAAAGAGTTTTAGATGAGATAGAATATATTTCTAAGCGTTGTAAAAAAAATACGACTGTTTTTATAGCTGATGCAAATTTTGGAATCCTTGAGAGGGATGCCATTTTTGCAAAAAAAATATTTGAAGTTCATAAAAAATATGGCTGGCCACAAAACGTATCAGTTCAATGGAATAAAACTAGACCAGATAGAATTAAAAAGGTTGCGAAAGAATTTAATGGTATTGCTCCAGTAGGCGCATCAATGCAATCTCTAAATAAAGATGTTCTGACTGCGATAAAAAGAAAAAATCTTACTCACGAGCAAATTATTCAACTTCAATTAGAATTAAAGAATTACGGTATAGATGACAGTTCTTATACAGAATTGATTTTAGGATTGCCCGAAGAAACAAAAGAATCTCATCTTAACTCTATTAGGACTTTGATAGATTATAGATTTGAAGTTTGGAATTATTTTTTACATCTATTACCAGGTACTGAAATGGATAATAAGTTTAATAGAGAAAAATATTTTAAAAAAACAGTTTATAGGCTTCACGATAATTCTTATGGAATTTATAGAGGAAAAAAAGTCTTTGAAAGCCAAGAAACAGTAGGTGAGACTTCTACAATGCCTCACGAAGACTTTAAGTATTTTAGATTTTTTCATTTTTTAATTCAAATGATGTGGAGCAAAAGATGGTATTATTATTTTCTTATCTTATTGAGAAAAAGGTACAATATTCATCCTGTTGATTTTCTTTCAGAGGCTGCGGAAATGGCAAAAAGTGAAAATTCGATTTTTTACCCAGTATATAAGGAATTTATGAGCGACTATATAGAAGCTGAGAATTTTAAAACTGAGAAAGAGCTGGAGGAATATTGGTCGAAACCAGACAACTTCCAAAGATTAAAAGATGGAACATATGGAAAGCTTAATATGTTATATACTTATAAAGTGATTTTAGAGCATAAAGATTTGTTTTCAAAATTTTTACTGTCAGTATGTGAGCAATTTGTAGATTTGAAAAAATTAGACAAAGATACTTTTCTTGCTGAGTGTGAAGAGGTAATGAAGTTTCAAAATTGTAAATTTTTAAATTTTAGAAATAATAATGAAGTAGTTTA